>Ga0307479_10000109_pt1 | contig 82718 bp, 72 predicted proteins | sample atmos_gasesECM4C_FD_203743 | JGI IMG/M metagenome (GOLD analysis project Ga0307479, IMG submission 203743) | Hardwood forest soil microbial communities from Morgan-Monroe State Forest, Indiana, United States - atmos_gasesECM4C_515 | ecosystem: Environmental > Terrestrial > Soil > Temperate... | reverse complement strand
AGGTCCGCTTCACCGTAAGCGAGATGGAGCGGCGGATGGAAGCGTTGGGTGTCGGCTGGAACGACACCACCGGCGTGCAGGCCTATACCATTCGTGACTTCCACCCCGTGCTATCAGACGAACTGGTCCGCCGCGGCGCCACGCGTTCGGGCCTGACCTGGCATTTCGCCCGGCCCCCTGTGATCGATCTCGAATACGAGATGGATTGCCGGCGCGTGCTGCGGGAGATTGTGATCTGAGGTCGCGCCGCGGACTCTTCTTCACCTCTCCCATCGGGAGAGGTCGAATTGCGAAGCAATTCGGGTGAGGGGTTCAGGTCTCTCGATGGAGCGCAACCCCTCACCCGGATCGCAAGGGCGATCCGACCTCTCCCTTCGGGAGAGGTGAAGCAGTGCTCGCGGCGATAGGGTGCCTCAGCAGCGTCTACCGCTCCCTTGGATCAAGCGCGTCGCGCAGGCCATCGCCGACCAAATTGAGCGAGAGCACCACCAGGAAAATCGAAAATCCCGGCCAGATCGCCATCCACGGCGCGGTGGTGAGGAAGCGCTGCGCGGCGTTGAGCATGCTGCCCCAGGACGGCGCGGGTGGCTGCTGTCCCAGCCCCAGGAACGACAGCGCGGCTTCGGCGATGATCGCGGCTGCGATCGAGAGCGTCGCCTGCACCAGGAGCGCCGGCATGATGTTGGGCAGGATGTGGAACAGCGCGATCCGCCAGCGCGGATTGCCCATGGCGCGCGCGGCCTCGACGTATTCCTCGACCTTGACGCTCATCACCTGGCCGCGGGTCAGCCGGATGAAGATGGGTGTGGCGGAGACGCCGATCGCGATCATGGCGTTGCCGAGGCTCGGGCCCAGAAATGCTGCGAGCGCAATCGCGAGAATCAGGAACGGGCAGGCCAGCATGGCGTCGGTGATGCGGCTGATCAGCGCGTCGATGAAGCCGCCGCGATAGCCCGACACCAGCCCGAGCGGCACGCCGATCGAAAGCGCGATGGTGACCGAGATCAGGCCGGCCATCAGCGAGGCGCGCGCGCCAAAGATCACCCGCGTCAGCACGTCGCGGCCAAGATCGTCGGTGCCGAACCAGTGCGCGGCCGACGGCGGTTTGCGCACCAGCGTCCAGCTTGTCGCGAGCGGATCGTAAGGTGTCACCAGCGGGGCAAACAGCGCGAGCAGAATGAAGGTCGCGATCACGACCAGGCCGAGCACGGCGCCCTTGCGCTTGAACAGCCGGCGTAGCGCGCGGCGCGCCGGGCTTTCCAGCTCGCCCTCGGAGCTGGCAACGGGGAGGGCTACGAGCACCGCATCGGTCATGAATTATCCCCGTAGCCGCGGATTGACGAGGATGTAGGCAATGTCGGCAATCAGGTTGAGCGTGATGTATATCGTCGCCGTCACCAGCACCACGCCCTGCACCACGGCGTAGTCGCGGTTGAACACGGCATCGACGATCAGCTTGCCAAAACCCGGAATCGAGAAAATCTGCTCGGTCAGCACCGCGCCGGACAGCAGCGTGCCGAGCTCGAGCGCGCCGAGCGTGATCACCGGGGTCAGCGCGTTGCGCATCGCGTGCTTGAGGATGACGGAGCGTTCGGATAGGCCCTTGGCGCGCGCGGTGCGGACGTAGTCGCTTTCCAGCACCTGCAGCATGGCGCTGCGCGTGTGCCGCATCAGGACCGCGGCGATGGCGTTGCCGAGCACGAAGGCGGGCAGGATGGTGGAGGCGAGGCTCGCCTGCCAGTTCTCCGACAGCGGTACGTAGCCGGAGGCCGGCAGCCAGCCGAGCTTGATCGAGAACAGGAAGATCAGCATGATGCCGAGCCAGAAGTTCGGCGTCGAGATGCCCCACAGCGCGAACAGATTGGCGCCGTAGTCCCAGGCGGTGCCCTTCTTCACGGCGGAAATGATTCCGGCGGGGATGCCGATCAGGAAGGCGATCACGATCGCCATCGAGGCGAGTTGCAACGTCACCGGCAGCTTCTGCTCGACCAGGTCGAGCACCGGCACCTTGATGCGCAGGGACTCGCCGAGGTTGCCGGACAGCACGCCCTTGACCCAGTAGACATATTGCACCGGGATCGGTTGATCGAGCCGATATTGCTTGCGGATCTGCTCGATCACAGCGGGATCGCGCTCCTCGCCGGCCATCACCAGCGCCGGATCGCCCGGCAGCAGGTGCTGCAACGTGAAGATCATGATCGACACGAAGAATAGTGTCGGGACGAGCTGCACGATGCGGCGCGCGAGGAAGTTCAGCATGGGGCGGCCACAAATGTACGCGCGGGAAGATGAAGTCTGATTAAAGGTGGTTGCCACATCGTTCCCTCCCCCCTTGCGGGGGAGGGACAGGGTGGGGGGTAACCCAACGGCGGTCTGAGTTCGTGGCACCCCCCACCCCAACCCTCCCCCAACGCAAGTCGGGCCTGCCCGACTTGCGCAATTTTAAGATACGCAACCGGGGTAGACCCCGGTTGCGTGGGGGAGGGAGCCCAACCAGCTCGGCTGAGGGTCAGGAATACCACGCTCACTTGAACTTCAGCCCGACCACGCGCACCAGCCCATCCGGCATCTGCCGGTACCCTTCGAGCTTCTTGATGTGCGCGATCAGCCACTTGCGGTGGTAGAGATAGATGATCGGCTCGTCATTGAGCACGATCCCGGTCAGCTTCTCGTAGATCGCCTTGCGCTCTGCGGGATCGGCGATCAGACGCGCGCCTTCCATCAACTTGTCCGCTTCCGGATTGGAATAGCCGCCGTCGTTCTGCGGCGCACCGCTATGCAAAAAGACGTAGGAGTTGCCGTCGGGATCGATGCGGCCGCTCCAGTTGATCTGAAAGACCTGAAAATTTCCGGCCGTGGCGTCCTTGAACGAAGTGGCGAATTCGATGACGCGGATTTTCAGGTCAAAGCCCGCTTCGGCCGCCATCGATTGAATGACCTGGGCCACGGCTTCGTTCTCCGAGCCCTTCGGCACCATCATGTCCACCGTCACGGGCGGCGTGACGCCGGCCTCCCTCAGCAGCGCCTTGGCCTTTTCGATATCGCGCGGGCGGACCGGAAACGCCGTCTGGTAATAGGGATGCTGCGGGCTGATCCACTGGTTTCCGGGCGTGAACTCGCCGTTGAACACCACCTGGTTGAGCGCTTCGCGATCGATCGAGAAGTCGAGCGCCTGGCGCACTTTTTCCGACTGGCTCAACGCGCCCTTGTTCTTGTCGTTCTTGATGTTGATGGTGAGGCCGAGATAGCCGAGCTCCGGCGCGGTCGAGAGCACGAGGTTCGGATCGGAGCGCACGTCCTTCATGTCGGTCGCCAGCACGCGCTCGATCAGGTCGAGCCCGCCGGATTTCAGGTTGGCGAGCCGTACGGTGGCGTCGACGATCGGCAGATACACGATCTTGTCGACGAAGACATTGTCCTTGTTCCAGTAGTCGTTGAACTTCTCGAACACCATGCGGTCCTGCTGCACGCGTTCGACGAATTTGTAAGGGCCGGCACAAACCGGATGCAGCCCGAACTTGTCGCCTTCTTCTTTTGCCGCCTTTGGCGAAACCATCATCCCGGCGCGGTCGGTGAGTTGCGCGATCAGCGGCGCGTAGGGCGTCTTCAGCACCAGCTTGATGGTCAGGGGATCGACCACCTCGACGTGATCGACATTGGCGAGCTCCGATTTGCGGAACGATCCCGGAAACGTCATGTGCCGCTCGATCGAGAATTTCGCGGCCTCCGCATCGAGCGCTTCGCCGTCCTGGAATTTCACGCCGGGCCGCAGCTTGATCGTCATCGCCTTGCGGTCGGCGGAGGTCTCGTGCGACAGCGCAAGCTGCGGCACGATGTTGAGCTTTTCGTCGATGTCGAAAAGCTTGTCGCAGACCGCCGAAAATACGATGCGCCCGACATAGGTGCGCGACAGCGAGGGATCGAGGACATCGGGGTCCTCGGCGAGGCCGATCCGAAGCGTGGTCTGCGCCAGCGCCGCTGCCTCGAAAAACAGCAACAATGCCGCCGTCGTCACCGCCAAACGCAACATCTTCATCGCTACAGCCCCTCGGTTCGCAAAGTTCAGTTCGCCAAGTTCAATTCGCCAAGTTCAATTCGCTAAGCCTTGTCCGTCTATTGCAACCCCGGAACGCGCCGAACCTTCCTCAGGCCGGCCGAATGCCGCCACCAGTCGCTCCAGCGCCGGCGAAAAGCCGCCGTCGGAGGGCAGAAGCGCATCGGCCGGCGGCAGTTCCGCGGTCCGGTGACAGGCCGTGGCATGGCCCGATCCGTCGGCAGGCAATTCCGGTGCCTCGATGCGACAGCGATCGACCGCAAAGGGGCAGCGGGTATGGAAGCGGCAACCCGGCGGCGGATGGAGCGCGCTCGGCATTTCGCCCTGCAGCAACAGGCGGGCACGTTTTGCCTGCGGCTTGGGCACCGGGATCGCGGACAACAGCGCCCGGCTATAGGGATGACGCGGGGAGGCGAACAGCGCCTGTGTGGCGGCGGTCTCGACGATCTTGCCGAGATTCATCACCGCGACGCGGTCGGCAATGTGCTTGACCACGGCGAGATCGTGCGAGACGAAAATATAGGACAGTTTGAGCCGGTCCTGCAGGTCGCGCAGCAAATTCAGGATTTGCGAGCGGATCGAGACGTCGAGCGCGGAAACCGGCTCGTCGCAGATGATGAGTTTTGGTTCGACCGCGAGCGCGCGGGCGATCGCGATGCGCTGGCGCTGGCCGCCGGAAAATTCGTGGGCATAGCGCCGCGCGGCGCGCGGCTCCAGGCCGACCAGGCGCAGCAATTCCTCGACCCGCTCGCGGCGGCGCGCGGGCGGCACCAGATCGTGCAGCGCCAAGGGCTCGCTCAGGATCTGGTTCACGGTCATGCGCGGATTGAGCGAGGCGTAAGGGTCCTGAAAGATGATCTGCGCCTGCCGGCGGAAGGCGCGCAGCGCATTGGCATCGAGCGCGAGCAGGTCGCGGCCCTCGAAGCGGACGCTGCCCGCATCCGGCTCGATCAGCCGCAGCACCAGCCGGCTCAGCGTGGATTTGCCGCACCCGGACTCGCCGACCAGCGCCAGCGTCTCGCCGGCGTCGACGTGAAAGCTCACCCCGTCGACCGCCTTGACGAACGCGGTCGGCCGGCCAAACAACGAGCGCTCGGCCGGAAAATGCTTGACCAGATCTTTTACTTCGAGCAACGCCATCACGACACCAGCCTTTCCAGCGGCGCCTTGAGGCAGCGCGAGGCGTGACCGGGGCTGATCTCGATCAGCGGCGGCGGCGCCTGCAGGCAGACATCGCCGACAAAGGGGCAGCGCGCGGCGAAACGGCAGCCTGACGGCGGCTGGCTCATGTTCGGCACCATGCCCTCGATGGTCGCAAGATGCGAGGTCGTGCGGTCAAGCCGGGGGATCGAGCCGAGCAGGCCGACGGTGTAGGGATGTTGCGGGGAGGCAAACAATTCGTCAACGCCGGCGCGTTCGACGATCTCGCCGGCATACATCACGGCGACCTCGTCGCAGACTTCGGCGACGACGCCGAGATCGTGGGTGATCAGGATGATCGCCGCGTGGCTTTCGGCCCTCAATTCGCGCATCAGGTCGAGGATCTGCGCCTGCAAGGTGACGTCGAGCGCGGTGGTCGGCTCGTCTGCGATCAGAAGCCTGGGGTCGCAGGCCAGCGCCATCGCGATCATGACGCGCTGGCGCATGCCGCCGGAGAGCCTGTGCGGATATTCGTCGATGCGCCGCTCGGGCGAGGGGATGTGCACCCGGCGCAACAGCTCGATCGCTCGCTCGCGTGCCGAGCGGCGCGATCCGCCGCGATGGCGCAAAATGGTTTCGACGATCTGGTCGCCGATCGTAAAGCTCGGATTGAGCGAGGTCATCGGCTCCTGGAAAATCATCGCGAGCCGGTTGCCGCGCAGGTCGCGCAAGGTCTGGTCGGATACGTTCAGCAGATCAAAACCGTCGAACCGGATTGAGCCTGAAACCTCCGCCGAGCGTTTCGGCAACAACCCCATGATCGCCAGCGACGTCACGCTCTTGCCGCAACCGGATTCGCCGACCAGTCCCAATGTCGCGCCGTGGACGACCGAGAGGTCGACGCCGTCGACCGCGTGTGTGGTGCGGCCGTCGTCGCCGTGAAAGCGCACGCGCAAGCCTTCGATCTCGATCAGGGCTTTTGCCGTCATGGCTCGCCCGCGATCGAGGCTGCAATGCCGGCGTCGATGGTGGCGCGGTCGGTAATGCCAGCGGGATTCTGCCGGGTCGGGAGAAATTTGCGGAAATGCACCCAGCGCTCGCGGCTGACTTGCTCGAGGCGGTCGATCTCGGCGAGCGGATCGGTGTGGTCGTCGACGCGCAGGTCGAGCGCCGACCACTCCTCGTTTTCGTGGATCAACAGCGCCGCGGACTGCTTGCCGCGCTTGTCGCCGCCGGCTTTTTCGCCCGCGCGCATCGCCGCGATCAGGCGCCGCGCAAACGGCAGGTTTTGGTTGGCGATATAGGCACTCGCCGTGTCGTCCAGCACGCTCGCGCCCGCCAGCATGTTGCCGGCGATGGAAAAATTGTGGCCCGCAAGCTGCCCGCACCAGTCGACGCAGTCGCGTCCCGTATGGGCGGCGATCCGGCCCTTTGCATCCATGATGTGCAATTGCCGGCTCTCGCGGCCGTTGTCGGCTGCGATCAAGGTCTCGATGATCTCGCGCGGGCTTTTTCCTTCACGCAACAGTTTTACGCCGTCGATGCCGTAATAGGGATTGACCAGGGCCTGCGTCGCGATGCCGCCGATGCCGGGGGCGATGTGCGGCACCCGCGCGCCGACCGCGAAAAACCGCGTCGCGACCGCGATGCCGATCTGGCCGGTGGCATTGTCGCGGGCGATGATCGACCAAGTCATCTCTCTACCTGTTTGAGCATGATCTCTTCGGAAAACCGGTTCCCACTCTTCCGGATCATGCTCTATCGTCCGGCCGCGTAGCCCTGCATGCCGCGCGGATTGGCGGCGGCGCGGCGGCGGCGGCCGACGCGGGAGGCCGCGGTGAGCCGGCCTTCCGACCAATCGGGGCCGGTCTCGACGATGTGGCCGCGGCGCTTCAACTCGTCGGTCGAGGCTTTGGGCACGCGGTTTTCCACCACCAGCACGCCGGGCCGCGAGGTGCGCGGCCAGAACGAGATCGGGAAATGCTCGGAATGCCACGCCGGCGCGTCGATTGATTCCTGCAGGTTCAATTTGGCATGGACGTGCCGCAGGAAGAACTGCGTGATCCACTGATCCTGCTGGTCGCCGCCGGGCGAGCCCCAGGAAAGATACGGCTCGCCGTCGCGCAGCGCCATGGTCGGGCTCAGCGTGGTGCGCGGGCGCTTTCCCGGCGCCAGCGAAGCCGGGTGATTTTCCTCGAGCCAGAACATCTGCGCGCGGCTGCCGAGGCAGAAGCCGAGCTCGGGAATGACCGGCGAGGACTGCAGCCAGCCGCCCGACGGGGTCGCCGAGATCATGTTGCCGGCCTGGTCGATGATATCGAAATGCACGGTGTCGCCGCGCACTTCGCCGAAGCGGCCGACCGTCGGCTCGCCGGCGCCCATCGCGCCGACCGCCTCGCGACTACCTTCCGTGCGGCGCAACTGGACGATGGAGCCAAATCCCTCGACCGAGCCGGGGATGAAGTCGAGCGAGGCCTTCTCCGAGATCAGCTTGCGGCGCTCGTCGTTGTAGGCATCCGACAACAGCGTGGCGATCGGGATGTCGGTGAATTTCGGGTCGCCGTAGAATTTTTCGCGATCGGCGTAGGCGAGCTTGGCGCATTCGATCTGCAGATGGATGAACTCCGGCCCCGCCGGATCGAGGCCGTCGAGCTGAAAACCCGTCAACAGCGCGAGCTGCTGCAGCATCACCGGACCCTGGCTCCAGACGCCGGCCTTGCAAACGGTGTAGCGGCCGTAATCGTAGGTCAGCGGCGCCTCGATGGTCGGCTGCCAGCGCGCCATGTCGTCGGCGGAAAGCACCCCCTTGTGCGGCTTGCCCGAGACGTCCATCACCTCCTGTGTGCGGCAGAATGTGTCGATCGCATCAGCGACAAACCCGTGCGACCAGGCTTTGCGCGCGCGCTCAATCTGGGCAACGCGATCTCCGCCCGCGCTCTCCGCCTCTTTAAGGATGCGCGCATAGGTCTCGGAAAGCTGCTTGTTGGCGAAGAGCGTGCCGGGTTTTGGCACTTCGCCGTTCGGTAAATAGACCGCGGCCGAGGTCGGCCAATGTTTTCGGAACAATTGCTCGACGGTCTTGATCGTGGCGGACGCACGCTCGACCAGCGGATAGCCGTCGCGGGCGTAGGCGATCGCCGGCTCCAGCACGTCGCGCAGTTTCAGCGTGCCGTAGTCGCGCAGCAACAGCATCCAGGATTCGAAGGTGCCGGGAACGCAGGCCGCGAGCAGCCCGGTGCCGGGCACCATCTCCAATCCCTCGCTCTTGTAGTGCGCGATGGTGGCGCGCGCCGGCGCCGGACCCTGGCCGCAGATCACCTCGGTGCGGCCGCGCTTGACATCGTGGACGATGATCGGCACGTCGCCGCCGGGACCGTTGAGATGCGGCTCGACCACCTGCAGGGTGAAGGCGGTGGCGACGCCGGCATCGAAGGCATTGCCGCCTTTTTCGAGCGTGGCCATCCCGACCGCGGTGGCGATCCAGTGGGTCGAGGTCACGACGCCAAACGTGCCCTCTATCTCGGGGCGGGTCGTAAACGGATCGGGATTGATGTTGCTCATGGGAGTCCACCAAATTGTTCTTGCAAATTCTGCTTGCTGTGGCCGCACTTGATCACAGCCAAAGCGGCCTGCCAACGGGCCTAGAGCGCGATGGGACCATCGCGCTCTAGGTTCTTGATTGAGCATGATCTTTTCGGAAAACCGGTACCCACCCCGCATCAAGTGTGGGGCAGGCTTTTTCCGGATCATGCTGTTGACGCAGCCCTGCTCGCATTCCCGTGATCAGGCCGGCACGGGAGCCAAGTTGACGGCGTGGCAGGCGACGCCGTCGATCAGCGCCGGCGCTTCCCGCCGGCAGAGGTCGAAGGCGAGCGGGCAGCGCGGGTTGAAGGCGCAGCCAGGCGGCGGATCGATCGGATTGGGGATCTCGCCCTTCACGGGAATCCGCTGGCGGCCGGACATCGCCAGATCCGGCACCGCGCCGAGCAGCATTTTTGTATAGGGCATGCGCGGCGCAGCGAACAATTCGCGCCCATCCGCGATCTCGACAATGCGGCCGAGATACATCACGCCGATGCGGCTCGCCATGTGGCGGACCACCGCGAGGTTGTGGCTGATGAAGAGATAGGTCAGGCCGAACTTGTCCTGCAGGTCGCGCATCAGATTGAGGATCTGCGCCTGCACCGAGACGTCGAGCGCCGAGGTCGGCTCGTCGCAGACAATGAACTCGGCATCGGAGGCAAGCGCGCGCGCAATCGCGATTCGTTGCCGCTGGCCGCCGGAAAATTCATGCGGATATTTCGTGCCGTCGTCGGCGTGCAGGCCGACCAGCGTGAGCAATTCGCCGACGCGGTCCTTGATGTGGCGCTCGCCCTGGATCAGGTCGAAGGCGCGGATCGGCTCGGCGATGATGGCGTCGACCCGGAAGCGCGGATTGAGGCTCGCATAGGGGTCCTGGAAAATCATCTGGATGCGGCGGCGCAGTAGTTGGCGCACCTGCGCCTGCCTTGGATCCGTCATCGAAACGCCGTCGATGACGACTTCGCCCGAGGTCGGGGGCAACAGCCCGACCACCATCCGCGCGACCGTGGTCTTGCCCGAGCCGGACTCGCCGACCAGCGCAAAAGTCTCGCCCTTCCGGATGCCGAAGGTGACGCCGTCGACCGCTTTCAGATACTCCAGATGTCCGCCTTCGAGCACGCGGTTGAGCCACGGTTTCGAAACGTCGAACACCCGCCGCAGATTCCTGATGTCGACAAAGGGCGAGGTCATGCCGCGCTTTCCTTCACCGCATCGTAGAGATGGCAGGCTACCGCTTGTGTGCCGTGCCGGATCGGCTCCGGCCGTTCGATCCGGCAGCGATCGAACGCAAAGGCGCAGCGCGGATTGAACGAGCAGCCTTGCGGGATCGCCGAGAGCCGCGGCATCGAGCCGGGGATTTGCACCAGCCGCTTGTCCTCGCCTGACAGCGTCGGGATCGCGCCCATCAGCCCCTTGGCGTAGGGATGCAGCGGGTTCTGGATGACGTCCTGCACCGGGCCGATCTCGGCGACGCGGCCGGAATACATCACCGCGACGCGGTCGCAGGTTTCCGCGATCACGCCCATGTCGTGGGTCACCAGCATCACGGCGGTGCCGTGATCGCGCCCGAGCCGCTTGATCAGCGCAATGATCTGCGCCTGCACCGAGACGTCGAGCGCGGTGGTCGGCTCGTCGGCGATGATCAGCTCGGGCTCGGCGCAAATTGCTAATGCGATAACCACGCGCTGGCGCATGCCGCCGGAAAACTCGTGCGGATAGCCGTCGATGCGCTTGTCGGGCGCGGGAATGCCGACCTCGGCGAGCAGGTCGATGGCCCGCTTGCGCGCGGCCGCCTCGGAGAGGCTGGTATGGGTGCGGATGGTCTCGATGATCTGGTCGCCGATCCGGTACAGCGGATTGAGGCTGGTGAGCGGGTCCTGGAAGATCATGCCGATCCGCTTGCCGCGAATTTTGCGGATTTCTTCCGCCGGCAGATTGTCGATCCGCAAGCCGGATAGATGAATCTCGCCGCCCGAGATGCGCCCGGGCGGATCGATCAGGCCGATCACGGCTAGCCCGGTGACGGATTTGCCGGCGCCGGACTCGCCGACAACACCGAGCACCTCGCCCTTGGCGATCTCGAGGGAGACGCCGTCGATCGCGCGCAAGGTGTGATGGCGGGTGGCGAATTCCACCTGCAGGTTACGCACGGAGAGGACGGGTAAGCTCATGAAGCAACATCTCTCACGACAGCGCGGCTCATCTGAGTTTCGGATTGAGGGCGTCGCGCAGCCAGTCGCCGAGCAGGTTGATGGACAGAATCAGTGCCGCCAGCGCAAAGCCGGGGAAGGCGACGATCCACCATTCCCCGGAAAACAGGTAGTTGTTGCCGATCCCGATCAAGGTGCCGAGCGAAGGCATGGTGTCCGGCATGCCGGAACCGAGAAAGGACAGCGTCGCCTCGGTGATGATGGCGAGCGCGAGATTGATGGTGGCGATGACGAGGATCGGCCCGGTGGTGTTGGGCAGCACGTGGCGCAGCAGGATCACCGGCGCGGGCAGGCCGATGAGCTGGGCGGCGGCGACGTAATCCTTGTTCTTCTCCACCAGCACCGAGCCGCGCACGGTGCGGGCATATTGCACCCAGAAGCTCAAGCCGATCGCAACCACCAGCACGGCCAGCATGCTCATGGCGTCGAGCCGGTTGCCGAACACGGACTTGACCACGCCGTTGACGAGCAGCGCGATCAGAATCGCCGGGAAGGTGAGCTGCACGTCGGCGATGCGCATGATCAGGCTGTCGACCGCGCCGCCGACATAGCCTGCGATCAGGCCGAGCAGGACGCCGAGTGCGCCCGACAACGCGACGCCGAGCACGCCGACCACGAGCGAGATGCGCAGGCCGTAGAGGATCGCCGACAGCACGTCGCGGCCCTGTTCGTCGGTGCCGAGCAGGAACGGGCTTTGGCCGTCCGCGGTCCACAGCGGCGGAATGCGCGAGTTCATCAATTGAAGCTGCGCCGGATCGAACGGGTTCTGCACCGAGACGACGGACGCGAAGATCGCGAGCAGGAAGAACAGCGCGGTCACCACCGCCGCAGCGATCGTGATCTTCGAGCGGCGGAAGGAATAGAACAGGTCGCTCTCGATTGCGCGTCGGAACCAGCCGCTTGGCGAAGCGCCCGTGCGCGGTGCGCTGACTTCCGTTTTGTGCGGGACGACGGCCTCGCTCATGGTCAGGCCGGGCGGCTGACGGTCGCGCGCAGGCGCGGATCGACGATGGTGTAGAGGATGTCAACCACCAGGTTGATTGTGACAAAAATCAGCGACACCATCAAAAGGTAGGCTGCCATGATCGGGATATCGACGTTTTGCACGGCTTGCACGAATAACAGACCCATTCCCGGCCACTGGAACACGGTTTCGGTGATGATCGCGAATGCAATTACCGAGCCAAACTGGAGCCCGGCCACCGTAATCACGGGAACCAGGGTGTTCTTGAGCGCGTGGCCGAAATGGATGGCGCGGGTGGTCAGTCCCCGCGCGCGGGCGAAGCGGATATAATCGGTGCGAAGCACTTCCAGCATCTCGGCGCGAACCAGCCGCATGATCAATGTCATCTGGAACAGGCCCAGCGTGATCGAGGGCATGATCAGCGCCTTCAGCCCGGAAACCGTGAGCAGCCCGGTGGTCCACCAGCCGATCCGCACCACCTCGCCGCGGCCGAACGACGGCAGCCAGCCCAGCACCACCGCGAACAGGTAGATCAGGAGGATGCCGATCAGGAAAGTCGGCAGCGAAATACCGATCAGCGAGATCGCCTGGAATAATTTCGTCAGCAAGGTGTCGCGTCTGAGCGCCGAATAGACGCCGAGCAGGATGCCGAACACCATCGCAAAGATGGTGGCGCAGGTGGCAAGCTCGAGCGTCGCCGGCATCCGCTCCTTCAGAAGATCCGCGACCGGCTGGCGAAACTGGTAGGAGACGCCGAACTTGAACTGCGCGGCGTTGGCGAAGTAGCGCACGAACTGCAGGGGCACGGGATCGTCGAGGCCGAGGGACTGGCGGATCGCGGCGCGCTCGGCGGCCGTGGTGTCGATGGCGACCATCTGGCTGACGGGGTCGCCGGCGAAGCGGAACATCGAAAACGCGATGATGCCGACTGCGATCATGACGCCGATGGCCTGGATCGCCCGGCGAAGAGTGAAAGCGAGCATGTGGTCCTTTCACTTCCCTCTATGGAACTCTAGAGGCGGCGGCGCGCATCATTGCGGCCTGACGAAATGGCGGCCTAACGAAAAAGTCCCGGCGCCGCAAGGCTGCCGGGACCTGTGCATTGGAGCTGTTACTCCTGTTTCGTCGCCCAGTACAACAGCACCTCGTTGTCCGCGCGCTGCGTCAATTTTACCTTGTTCGAGACGCCCCACGCCAGCGCCTGCTGGTGCAGCGGGATGTAGCTGTATTCCTTGATGCCGATTTCGAAGGCCTGCTTGATCAATTGATTGCGCTTGGCCGCATCGGTCTCGACCAGCACCTTGTCGGTGAGGGTATCGATGTCCTTGTTGCAATACCCGCCGAGATTGGCTTCGCCGCGGGTCGGGTCCTTTTCGTCGTTCCGGCAGCCCATGATGTCGTGCAGCACGTTGTGCGCATCCGACGAGGCCGGCGTCCAGCCCAATAGGAAGAACGAGGTCTTGTACCCGCCGGGCTTCAGCACCTTGGCGAAATATTGCTGCTTCGGCTGGGCCAGAAGATCGACCTTGACCCCGATCCGGGCCAGCATGCCGACCACCGCCTGGCAGATCGCGGAGTCGTTGACGTAACGGTCGTTGGGGCAATCCATCGTGAGCTCAAAGCCATCGGGATAGCCGGCCTCGGTCAATAGCTTCTTGGCCGCGTCGGGGTCGTATTTCGGCCGCGTGAACTCATTCGAGAGTGGGTACAATTGCGGCGCGATCATCAGCGCCGACGGTGTCGACAGCCCGCGCATCACGCGTTTCTGGATCAGGTCGACGTCGACCGCCTTGTAGAAGGCTTCGCGGACGCGGACGTCCTTGAACGGATTCTTGCCCTTGACGCTCGAATACAACAACTCGTCGCGGGATAGGTCCATGCCGAGGAAGATGGTGCGCAGTTCGGGTCCGGTCAGGACCTTGGCGGTCCCGCTCGCGTTGACGCGCTCGATGTCCTGGATCGGAACCGGCTCGATCACGTCGACCTCGCCGGAAAGCAGCGCGGCGACGCGCGTTGCGGCGGAAGCGATCGGGGTGAAGTCGATTTCCTTCAAATTGGTTTCGGACTTGCCCCACCAGTTCGGGTTGATCTTGAATACGGTCTTCACGCCCGGCTGATGGCTCTCGATGAAGAAGCGGCCGGTGCCGTTCTCATGCAGCGAGGCGTAGCTCGGCGTGGTCGCCGAGGCCGGCGTCGGCGCCACCGAGTTGTTCTCGACGCACCACTTCTTGTCCATGATGAGCCAGCCGTCCCATTGCGCGATGAGAATGGGATTGGGCGAGTCGAGCATCACGTCGATTGTGTAGTCGTCGACCTTGACGAATTTCGCATCAGGCGGAATGTTGCTGGTGAAATTCGATCCGGTGGCGCGCACGCGTTCGGCGGAAAACATCACGTCGTCGGCGGTGAAGGGATCGCCATTGTGGAACTTGACGCCCTTGCGCAGGTGGAAGCGCCAGTGGGTCGGGTCCAGCGTTTCCCAGCTTTCGGCGAGCGCCGGAACGATCTTCAGCTCCTTGTCGCGGGTGACCAGGCCCTCATAGACATGTGAGTGATGGGCAATCGTCGTCGTTTCCTTGAGCGTGTAGGGGTCGAGCGATTTGAGGTCGCCCTGGTTGGCGTAACGCAGGACCTGGCTCGATGCCGGCGACGCCGCCAAGGTTACGATCGAACCGACGATCGAGCCAACGGCCGCTGCAAATAAGGATTGACGTACCGACATGTGTATACGTTCTCCGCTATGGGCACTTTTATTTATGAGGTGTCGACCGGCGACTTCTGAGATGTCGACCGGCGCATGTTGCCAGAGTTTGGCCGCCGCGCAAGCGCGATTTCCGCTGGAAACCTAGCCGTTTCCGCGCGCAAACCGCAATAGCCGGCATCAGTGTTAACGGCGGCCGAACGCCGATGACATTCAACTTTCGCAGTGCCGCAACTTCGGAAGTGCCGGCGTGCCGGATGGGAACGCAGGGCTGACGTTCTCGTCCTCGGCGCGCGCAGGGTCTGCGCAAGCCGTCTTGCCCCCGCCGTCGTGCCGAACGGTTTTGGTTGACCATATCGGGGGAATGGCGGGGCCGAACATCCCAGTGCGGCGTCAGCTCGCTTGCGCGAGTGAGCCAATAGTGGCGATACTGCCGACAGGCCATTACACGCGGTCAGGATCGGACATGAAAGTTAACATCGAAATAGATTGCACGCCCCTCGAGGCCCGGCAATTCTTCGGGCTTCCCGATGTCTCACCGATGCAGGTAGCGGTGATGGAAAAGATGCAGCAGCAGGTGCTCGCCAACATCGACAAGGTGTCGCCGGAAGCGCTGATGCAAAGCTGGTTCACGTTCGATCCGAAGATCGCCGAACGGTTCCAGGACATGTTCGTCACCATGGCGGGTCTCGGCGGCACGCGCACCAGCGACAAGAAGAAATAATGCCGGACGAGGGAGGCGAGGCACAAGCTCCACGCCGGCTTCGTCCGCCAGGTCTCGGCCTGTTGTTGGCCGAGGCGAGGGGAATCTTCGAGTTCAACGCCAGCCTCCTGTTGTCGCCGCTGCTGCTGCGCGCACCGCGCGGCGACGGCCATCCGGTGCTGACGCTGCCGGGATTTCTCGCCAGCGACCTGTCGATGGCGCCGATGCGGCGGTACCTGAGCGAACTCGGCTACGACACGCAGGCATGGCGGATGGGCCGCAATATCGGCGGCGTGGCGCGGATGCGGGCCGCGCTGCTCGACCGGCTCAGCGAAATTCACCGAGATAGCGGGCGCAAGGTCTCGATCGTCGGCTGGAGCCTCGGCGGCGTCTATGCACGCGATCTGGCACTGCGGGCGCCCGACATGGTGCGAGCTGTGGTGACGCTTGGAAGCCCGTTCGCAGGCGATGTGAGGGCGACCAACGCGACGCGGCTCTATGAGGCGCTGTCGGGAGAAAAGGCCGAGGACAATTCTGAGCTCAAACAGGCCATCGCCGGAGACCTGCCGGTCCCGGCCACCTCGATCTATTCGAAGAGCGATGGCATCGTGAACTGGCGGACCTGCCGGCTGAACCCCTCCGACCGGGCCGAGAACATCGAGGTCTACCTGGCGAGCCATGTCGGGCTTGGCGTCAATCCGGCAGCCCTTTGGGCGGTGGCGGACCGGCTCGCCCAGCGGGAAGGCCAATTCCACCAATTTGACCGATCGGGGCCCTTTGCCATTGCCTATGCCCCTCACGAGAAGGCACAATCGGCCTAACGCCCAGAAGCGCGAAAAGCGCCGGGCGGTTATCGAGCATGATTCGGTAAAATCGGAAGCGGTTTTCCGAGACCATCAAGCTCAAACAAAGAATGAGATCGTGATCCGGTTCAATCCAATCGGATGATGATCTAACGGGAGGGAAAGCATGGGTGACGGCAAGAAACTGTCCTCGCTGGACGCGTCGTTTCTGTACCTGGAAACGCCGGAGATGCCGATGCATGTCGGCAGCATGGCGATCTTCCGCCTGCCTGAAGATTACAGGAGCGACTTCTTCGAGGACTTCAAGGCGATGATCGCCTCGCGGCTGCACCTCGCGCCGATCCTCAAAGCCCGGCTGGAGAAGGCGCCGCTCGACATCGATCATCCCTCCTGGGTCGAGGACGATCAGTTCGATATCGACCGCCACATCTTCCGCGCCAGCCTGCCGGCGCCGCGCGACCGCGCCACGCTGGAGCGTATCGTCGGCTGGATGCATGCCAAGCTTTTGAACCGCGCCCGCCCGCTCTGGGAGTTCTATGTCTTCGAGGGCATGAAGGACAACGAGATCGGGCTCTATTCCAAGATGCATCACGCCTGCATCGACGGTGGCGCAGGCGCGGCGCTGACCAACATGATCTACGACATCTCGCCGATCCCGCGCCAGGTCGAGCCGCCGACGGCAAAAGCCAAGGTCGAGCAGGAGCCGCGCGACATCGCCGCCAACCTGCTCGATTCGTACCAGCAGCTCTGGACCCAGCCGCTCGATGCCACCGCCAGGAGCATCGAGCTGCCGCGCTCGGGAAAGAGCGATATCGGCTCGATCCTGTTCGACAATGCGATGTACCAGATCGAAAGCGCAGTGCGCTTTGCCGGCAATATTCCGGGCATGATGAAGAGTGTCTCCGACGTGGTGGCCAAGATTTCCGATCCGGAATCGCGCGACAGCATTACCAGCATGATGTCGCCGCCGAGCATCCTCAACAAGTCGATCTCCTCGGAGCGCAGCTTTGCGGGCACCTCGATCTCGCTGTCGCGGGCGAAGGCGCTGGCCAAACAATCCGGCGGCAAGCTGAACGACGTGGTGCTGGCGCTCGCCTCCGGCGTGGTGCGGCGCTACCTGCTGCAACAGGGCGCGCTGCCGGCGAAATCGATGACCGCCGCGGTGCCGATCTCGCTGCGCGAGGAGGGCAACACCGCCGCCAACAACCAGGTGTTCGGCATGATCTGCTCGATCGCCACCAACGTCGAGAATCCCAAGACGCGGCTCGAGACGATCATCGCGCAGTCGACCAAGTCCAAGGAGATGTCGCACCCGCTGCGGGCGTTCATGCCGCAGGTCTCCAACATCTCGATGCTGGGCGCGCCGATGCTGGTCCAGGTGCTGGCGCTGCTCTACGGCCGCTCGGGCCTGTCGGACGTGCTGCCGCCGACCGCCAATATCACGGTGTCCAACGTGCCCGGGCCGCGCCAGACGCTGTATGCGGCGGGTGCCGAACTGTTGCACATCTTCCCGGTCTCGATTGCGACCCACGGGCTGGCGCTCAACATCACCGTGCAGAGCTATCGCGACCAGCTCGATTTCGGCTTCATCGCCGGGGCCAACATTCTTCCGCATGTCCAGGTGCTCTGCGACATGCTGCCGGAGGAATTTGCCCTGCTCGAAGCCGCCTATGCGCCCCCGGAAGCCGACGTCAAAGGCGCGGCTGAATAGGACGAGGAACAATGATCGAGATGCCGCCGCTGCAATTCGCAAACACCAACGGGATTCGCATGGGCTACTACGAGGCCGGTCCGAACACCGACCAGCCGCCGCTCGTGCTCTGCCACGGCTGGCCCGAGATCGCGTTTTCGTGGCGGCATCAGATCAAGGCGTTGAGCGAGGCCGGCATCCGGGTGATCGCGCCGGACCAGCGCGGCTATGGCGCGACCGACCGGCCGGAGCCGGTCGAGGACTATGACATCGAGCACTTGACCGCCGATCTCATCGGCCTGCTCGATCATCTCAAGATCGAGAAGGCTATCTTCGTCGGCCACGACTGGGGCGGCTTCATCGTCTGGCAGATGCCGCTGCGCCACATCGATCGCGTCGCCGGCGTCGTCGGCATCAACACGCCGCACACCAATCGCGCCTGGGCCGATCCGATCGAGCTGTTGCGCGCCCGCTTCGGCGAGCAGATGTATATCGTGCAGTTCCAGGATTCTGCGCACGGCCCCGACAAGATATTCGACAGCCGGGTCGAGCAGACCTTTGATGCCTTCATGCGCAAGCCGGTGCCGCGGCCGGACACCACGCCGGACGAACATGTGATTGCCGGCGTCGGCGCCTCGCCTCGACTTAATCTGGCGTTTCCACAGATGATTGCGGGTTATGACGCCAAACATGATCCGCGCACCCCGATCCTGTCGCCGGAGGAGAAGCAGGTGTTCGTCGATACTTTCAAGAAGACCGGCTTCACCGGCGGCATCAACTGGTATCGCAACATGTCGCGCAACTGGGAGCGCACGGCCGGTCTCAATCATACCGTACGGGTGCCGTCGCTGATGATCATGGCCGAGAACGATCAGGTGCTGCCGCCGTCGTCCGCCGACGGCATGGAGAAGCTCATTCCGGACCTTGAGAAATATCTGGTGCGCGGCAGCGGCCATTGGACGCAGCAGGAAAAGCCGGAGGAGGTCAGTGCCAAGCTGATCGAGTGGCGCAGGAAGCGGTTTGGGTAGGGGCGCAGACAGCCAACGCTTCGTCATTGCGAGGAGCCAACGGGTCGCGCGAATGCGCGCCCGATGGTAAACTCCGCGACGAAGCAATCCATTCTTTCCTTCTTTTCGCGGGCGCGATGGATTGCTTCGCTGCGCTCGCAACGACGGGTTGATAAAGCAGGGATTACGTTAGCAGATGGCGTCAAAGAACAGACTGAGCCCGATCCCGCAACCGCCGACCAAGCCGGTGGTCGGCAACATGCTGTCGCTGGATTCAAGCGCGCCGGTGCAGAACCTGACGCGGCTCGCCAAGGAATTGGGGCCGATCTTCTGGCTCGACATGATGGGCGCGCCGATCGTGATCGTCTCCGGCCACGACCTCGTCGAGGAGCTAAGCGACGAGAAGCGCTTCGACAAGGCGGTGCGCGGGCCGCTGCGGCGGGTGCGCGCGGTCGCCGGCGACGGCCTGTTCACCGCCGACACGTCAGAGCCGAACTGGAGCAAGGCGCACAACATCCTGCTGCAGCCGTTCGGCAACCGCGCCATGCAGTCCTACCATCCGAGCATGGTCGATATCGCCGAGCAGCTCGTGCACAAATGGGAGCGGCTCAACGCCGACGACGAGATCGACGTCGTGCACGATATGACCGCGCTGACGCTCGACACCATCGGCCTCTGCGGTTTCGACTACCGCTTCAATTCGTTCTACCGGCGCGACTACCATCCGTTCGTCGAGTCGCTGGTGCGCTCGCTCGAAACCATCATGATGATCCGCGGGCTGCCGCTGGAAAATCTGTGGATGCAGAAGCGAAGGAGCGAGCTTACGGCCGACGTCGCCTTCATGAACAAGATGGTCGATGCGATCGTCGCCGAGCGGCGCCGGAACGCGGAAGCCAGTGAAGACAAGAAGGACATGCTGGGCGCCATGATGACCGGCGTCGACCGCTCGACCGGCGAACAGCTCGACGACGTCAACATCCGCTACCAGATCAACACCTTCCTGATCGCGGGCCATGAGACCACCAGCGGGCTGTTGTCCTATACGCTGTACGCGCTGTTGAAGCACCCGGACGTCCTCAAGAAGGCCTATGAGGAGGTCGACCGCGTGCTCGGCCCCGACATCAACGCGAAACCGACCTATCAGCAGGTGACAGGGCTCACCTACATCACGCAGATATTGAAGGAAGCCTTGCGGCTGTGGCCGCCGGCGCCGGCCTATGGCATCTCGCCGCTCAAGGATGAGACCATCGCCGGCGGCAAGTACAAGCTCAAGAAGGGCACCTTCATCACCATCCTGGTCACGGCGCTGCACCGCGACCCAAGCGTCTGGGGTCCCAACCCGGACGCGTTCGATCCGGAAAATTTCAGCCGCGAGGCGGAGGCCAAGCGCCCCGTCAATGCCTGGAAGCCGTTCGGCAACGGCCAGCGTGCCTGCATCGGCCGCGGCTTTGCCATGCACGAGGCGGCACTCGCGATCGGCATGATCCTGCAGCGTTTCAAGCTGATCGATATCAACCGCTATCAATTGGTGCTGAAGGAAACGCTGACCATCAAGCCGGAGGGATTCAAGATCAAGGTCCGTCCGCGCAATGACAGGGAACGCGGCGCGTTCGTCGGCGCCGCATCCGCCGCGGTGGCTAGCGCCGCATCCGCGCCGCGCGCCCGCACGCGGCCCGGCCACAATACGCCGCTGCTGGTGCTCTACGGATCGAATCTCGGCACCGCGGAAGAACTGGCGATGCGCGTCGCCGATCTCGCCGAGGTCAACGGTTTTGCCACGCGGCTGGCGCCGCTCGATGATTTCGCGGGCCAACTGCCGAAACAGGGCGGCGTCCTGATCTTCTGCGCGTCCTACAACGGCGCGCCGCCCGACAACGCCACGCAGTTCGTCAAATGGCTGCGCGGCGATCTCGCCAAGGATGCGCTGGCGGGCGTGAATTATGCGGTGTTCGGCTGCGGCAACAGCGATTGGGCCGCGACCTATCAGTCGATCCCGCGCCAGATCGACGAACGGCTCGGCGCGCACGGCGCGCGCAGTGTCTATGCGCGCGGCGAGGGCGATGCGCGGAGCGACCTCGACGGCCAGTTCGAGAGCTGGTTCACCGCGATGGCGCCAGAGGCGGTGAAGGCGTTTGGGCTCGATTCAAGCTTCAGCCGCAGTGCCGAGGACGAGCCGCTCTACAAGATCGAGCCGGTGGCGCCGAGCGCAGTCAGTGCCGTCGTGGCACTTGGCGGCGCGGCGCCGATGAAGATCCTGGTCAACAGGGAGCTGCAGAACAAGGCCGGCCCCAATGCCTCCGAACGTTCGACCCGGCATGTCGAGGTCGAGCTTGCTCCCGGTCTCAGCTATCGCGTCGGCGACCATCTGAGCGTGGTGCCGCGCAACGAGCCTTCGCTGGTCGATCAGGTCGCGCGCCGGTTCGGCTTTCTGCCGGCCGACCAGATCAGACTTAAGGTCGCGGAAGGGCGGCGCGCGCAACTGCCGACGGGCGACGCCGTTTCCGTCGGACGTCTGTTGACCGATTTCGTCGAGCTGCAGCAGGTCGCCACCCGAAAACAGATCCAGATCCTGTCGGAGCACACGCGCTGCCCGGTGACCAAGCCGAAGCTCGTGGCCCTTGTCGGCGAGGACACGGCTTCCGCCGAGCGCTACCGCGGCGAGATTTTGGCCAAGCGCAAATCGGTGTTCGACCTGCTCGAGGAATGTCCGGCCTGCGAACTGCCGTTCCACGTCTATCTCGAAATGCTGTCGCTGCTGGCGCCGCGCTACTATTCGATCTCGTCCTCGCCCTCGGGCGATGCCGCGCGCTGCAGCGTCACCGTGGGGGTGGTCGAAGGTCCCGCCGGTTCGGGACGCGGCATCTACCGGGGCGTCTGCTCGAACTATCTCGCGAGCCGCCGCGAGGGCGAGACCGTCCATGCCACCGTGCGCGAAACCAAGGCGGGTTTTCGCCTGCCGGATGACGCGTCGGTGCCGATCATCATGATCGGCCCCGGCACCGGGCTCGCGCCGTTCCGCGGCTTTCTGCAGGAGCGCGCGGCGCGCAAGGCCAAGGGCGCAGCCCTCGGGCCTGCGATGCTGTTCTTCGGCTGCCGCCATCCCGATCAGGATTTTCTCTATGCCGACGAGCTGAAAGCGTTCGCGGCTGGCGGCATCACGGAACTCTACACCGCCTTCTCGCGCGCCGACGCGCCTAAGACCTATGTGCAGCACCTGGTCGCGGCAGAGAAGGAGAAGGTCTGGCGCCTGATCGAGCAGGGCGCGATCGTCTACGTCTGCGGCGACGGCGGCCGGATGGAGCCCGACGTCAAGGCCGCGCTGGTCGCGATCCATCGCGAGCGCAACGGTGCCGATGCCGCGGCCGGCGCGCGCTGGATCGAGGAATTGGGCGCGAAGAACCGCTACGTGCTCGACGTGTGGGCGGGGGGATAAAGGCGGGGACCCATAACCACAGACCTTTGTTATCGCGATGGCTGGGGCTCCAGCTTCGCGCAACGACAAAAGCCTGTGGTTATGGGTCCCGGCTCGCGCTTCGTTTGGCCGGGACGACGACCATTTTTGTCTTTACTACGCCGCCTTCGCCGCCGCGCCGTGGGCATGCTTGTCGATGGCGTCGATGATCTCCGGCCACATCGGGATCGGGATGGCGTGGCCCATCCCTTGGATCATCAACAGTTTCGCGCCGGGGATCGAGGCGGCGGTGTCCTTGCCGCCGGCGGGATGCACCAGCGGATCGACGGTGCCGTGAATGACCAGCGTCGGCGTTTTCACGGCGCGCAGCCGTTCCTTGCGGCTGCCGGAGGCGAGGATGGCGCGGAGCTGCCGCCCCACACCGGCCGGATTGAGCCCGCGCTCGAACACGCGTTCGGCGCGGGAGCGATCGAGCGCCTCGTCCTCGGGGAAACGGCCGACCCGCAAGAGTTTCCAGGTCTGCGCGAAGCGCGCCAGAAACTCCTCCTTGGTGTTCGGCGGCGGCGCCATCAGCATCGCCGCGGCTTCGCGCGTCGGTCCCGGTACCCTTGGATTGCCGGTGGTCGACATGATCGAGGTCAGCGAGCGCACCCGCTCGGGAAACGAGATCGCGATTTCCTGGGCGATCATGCCGCCCATCGAGGCGCCGACCAGATGCGCCGATTTGATGCCGAGCACGTCCATCAGCCCGGTCGTGTCCTGCGCCATGTCGCGCAGCCGGTAGGGTGCCGCGACCGGTATTTTCAGGAATCGCAATTTCAACAGCTCGACCGGGGTCAGCCGCTTGCCGCCTGAAAGCTTGGAGGACCCTCCGATGTCGCGGTTGTCGAACCGGATGACGCGAAAGCCGCGCGCGGCGAGCTGTTCGCAGAACGCGTCGTCCCACAGCACCATCTGGGCGCCGAGCCCCATGATCAGGAGCATCGGCTCGGCATTGGCGTCGCCGAAAATCTCGTAGCAGATGTCGATGCCGTTGGCTCGGGCGAGCCGCGGCGGCTGATGGGCGAGGGGGCTCACGATGGTGCTTCCTTGCGTAGCGCTTTTGCGGTGGACAGCCGTGCTTTGAGCGAACTCTATGCCACGCTTTGTCGTACCATTGAAGGCTCTCGAACGACCCTTCTGCACCGGCCCTCGCGCCCTTGATGTTGACGGTCCTGCGTTAAGGGTGTGGTATGGCCGAAAAGAAGGGCATCGAAGCCTCGTGAGACGTGGAGGACGCCCATGGCCGACCAGAGCAACGATCCGCTCGCGTTGTGGCAAAAGATGATTGGCGAGATGGAGAAGGGGTTCAACGCCTTCGCCAATCAGGCGATGGCGTCGCCGCAGTTCTCCAAGGCGATCAACCAGGCGGGCGGGGTCACGGCGGGCGCGCAAAAGCAGCTCGGCGAGCTCATGGAAAAATATCTCGTCAGCATGAACATGCCGAGCCGGTCGCAGATGGTCGGCATGGCCGAGCGGCTACAGTCGATCGAAGGCCAGTTGAACGAGATCAAGACGCTGCTGCTGCAGATGAATGGCATCTCCGGCATGACCAAGGACAGCCTTGCCGCGGCACCGAGGCCGCCGCGCACCAGGCGGCCGGCGCCACCGCCGCCTCCCGGAGAAAAGACCGGGGAAAAGATCGGCGAGAAGACTGGGGAGAAGAAATGAACGCCGCCGCGGGACTCGATCTGGCGTCCATCCCGGATCGGATCCAGTCCGAGGTGCAGCGCGCGATCCAGCGCAGCATCAAGGGTGTCGAATATTTTGCTTCCTCCGGCCCCGCGCTCGGCTCGACGCCGAAGGATATCCTGGCCGTCCGCGGCACCATGAACCTCTATCACTACCGGCCGATGGCGGACGAAATCTACCGCGTGCCGATCCTGATCGTGATGGCCACCACCAACCGCGGCTACATCCTCGACCTGGTGCCCGGCCAGAGTTTCATCGAGTTCCTCCTGACGCGCGGCTACGACGTCTACATGCTGGACTGGAGCGCGCCGAAGCCGGAGGAGAAGAGCTTGCGGATGGAGGACTATGTCCTCGATTTCATCCCGGATTGCGTCCGCCGCGTGCAGCAGGATTCCGGCGAGAGCGATGTGACCGTGATCGGCTATTGCTTCGGCGGCGTGCTGTCGCTGCTGTACGGCTCGATCTTCAGCGACGGGCCGATGAAGAATCTGATCTGCTTCACCACCCCGATCGATTTCCGCGAAATGAAGCTGTTTTCGAACTTTTCGGACCGCCGTTACTTCGATGTCGATCGGCTGGTCGACAGTGTCGGCAACGTGCCGCCTGAGATGATCCTGTCCTCGTTCGAGATGCTGCGGCCGGCCTCGCGCGCCGCTAGCCAAATCCAGTTGTGGGAAAACATCTGGAACGATGAATTCGTAAAATCGTACCGGATGTTCGACCGCTGGGCGACCGACACGCTGCCGTTGGCCGGCGAATATTTCCGCACCATCACCAAGGACCTGATGTGGGACAACAAGCTCTATGAGGGCACGATGTCGATCGGCGGGCGCGCCGCCGATCTCTCTAGGATTACGGTGCCGATGCTGCATGCGGTCGCCGAGCACGACCACATCGTTCCCTATGACGCGGCGAAGCACCTGATCCCGAAGATCGGCTCCGATGACAAGGAGGAGGTGATGCTGAAAGGCGGTCACGTCAGCCTGGTCGCCGGCGCCAATGCGATCAGGCGGCTGTGGCCGAAACTGGACTCCTGGCTGGGTGGAAGATCGACATGAGCGAACCGCGTACCTATCCGCGTCACGTCCGGCTCGATGCCGGCGACATCGAATTTCGCCTGATGTCGCGCGCCGACGAAGCCAGTGTGCTCGACTTCGCGCAAAAACTCCCGCCGCATGACTTGCTGTTCCTGCCGCGCAATATCAGCCAGCCGAAAGTGCTCTCCGCCTGGATCAACGAGATCGAGCGCGGCGCGATCACGAGCCTGCTTGCCGTGAAGGATGGCAAGGTCGTCGGCTGCGGCACGCTGGTGCGCGACCCGCTTTCCTGGTCGCCGCATGTCGGCGAAATCCGCATGGTGATCTCGCGCGATGTGCGCGGGCAGGGCGTCGGGCGCGCGCTGTCGCAGGAGACCTTTGCGCTGGCTCTGGGCGCTGGCCTGGAAAAACTCTCGGTCCAGATGACGGTCGACCAGCAGGCCGCGATCGCCCTGTTCGAGAGCCTGGGCTTCAAGGCCGAGGCGCTGCTCCGCGACCATGTCCGGGATGTCGACGGCAAGACGCACGATATCGTGGTGCTCGGGCACAATATCGCGCAGGTGCAGGCCCAGATGGAGGCCTATGGGCTGCCGGGGGCGGTCGAGCATTAAGCTCGTTGGGCAGGCAGAACGCCTAATAATCAGACTGATCACGATTTCGTGATATCGCAGTGCAATATCGTTGTTGCATCGCACCATTAACTATGGCACAACACCTTTGCCCCGGGCCAAATCCGGACGGGGTGAGCCCATAGCTCAAAACCTGAGGATGGAGAGACCCATGACCACCGAAACTAACCCGATGTTCGAAACCGTGAAGGGGGCCTTCGCTCCCGTTACCGAAGCGCTCAAGAACCTCCAGAACATGGAAGTTCCCGAGGCTGCGCGCGAGTTCGTCAAGAAGACTGCCAACACCGCCAAGGAACGCGCCGCCGACGTTTTTGCGGGCTCCGAGAAGGTGACGGCCGCGATCGAGACCGCCGTTGCTGATTCCGTCAGCCAGGCCGCCAAGATTAGCCGCAACATCCAGCAAGCGATCTACCAGGACGCGGAAGCGTTCTTCGCCGGCATCGACAAGCTGGCCTCCGCCAAGTCCATCAACGAGGCGGTGCAGATCCAGTCCGACCTGGCGCGTGCGCAGGGCGAAGTGATCGTGTCGCGGGCGAAGTCGACCACCGAATATCTCGGCAAGCTCGTTGCCGACGGTGCGAAGACCGCCCAGGACAACTTCGCCAAGGTCTACAACAAGACCGCCTGATCGTTCGTCTGATTAGTCGATCGTTTCCAAGGCCCGCTTCGCGCGGGCCTTCTTTTTGGCGTGGACGCCCCAACATCAAGGCGGCCCCTCATGGCGAGGAGGCGCTCTTGCGCCGTCTCGAACCATGAGGCCACAGTCCGGGCCTCGTCCTTCGAGACGCGGCGAAGACGCCGCTCCTCAGGATGAGGGTCCTCGTTCATGCGCGAAAGCCATCATGACCCCTCCCGCCACCTTCTCCTTCGACGCCCCCGGCGACGCCTCGCGCGCCGCCGAGCTGCGTCGCGTCAAGGCGCTGGCGACGCTGGTGCTGGCAGCGACGCTGGCGCTGTTCGTGGCCGCAAAACTGCTGTTGAACGTGCATCCGGTGTTCGGCTTCATCGCGGCCTTTGCCGAAGCCGCGACCATCGGCGGGCTGGCCGACTGGTACGCGGTGGTGGCGCTGTTCAAGCGGCCCCTGGGCTTGCCGATTCCGCACACCGCGATCATCCAGAGCAACCAGCATCGCATCGCCGACAAGCTCGGCGAGTTCATCGAGGTGCATTTTCTCGAAGCCGCCCCCATCGAAGCCAAGCTGCGCCAGATCGATTTCGGTTCCTTCGTCGCCGACTGGCTGCGCGACCGCAAACGCAGCGACGACCTCGCGCGGTTCGCGCTGCGCCTGTTGCCCGAGGCTTTTTCCGCGACCGAAACCTCGGGTTTGATGAGGTTCATCACCCGCCGACTGACCACCCAATTGCAGTCGATCGACCTCGCGCCGCTCGCCGCCGGCACGTTGCGCGCCTTCGTCGAGGAGGGCCGGCATCAGGGACTGCTCGACGATTTTTTGCGCCTCGTCCACGAGACGCTGACGCAAGTCGACACCATGACGATGATCCGCGCGAGAATTCGCGCCGAATTGCCGACGCTCTTGAAACTTTATCGCGCCGACAAGTTTCTCCTGAACAAGATCATGGCTTCCGCGACCGCGTTCTTCGAGGAGGTCCGCGGCGATCCCAAGCATCCGTTCCGCGCCGAGTTCGATCGCATGGTGCTTTCCTTCGTCGACCGGCTCGGCACCGACAAGAGCTATGCCGAGCGCATCGACGGCCTGAAGCGCGAGCTGTTGGCGCGCCCCGAACTGAGCGATCTCGCCCACACCATCTGGTCGAACATGCGCACCTTCATCGAGCGCAGCGCCGCGGGCGAGACACAGGTGCTGCAGCACCATCTGGCATCGATGTTCGTCGCGGCCGGCGAGGCGCTGGCGGGCGATGGCGAGCTGCGCGGCGAGATCAATCAGGGCCTGGTTACCGTGCTGCGCAGCTTCATCGCCGATCAGAAGAGCGGCGTCTCGACCTTCATTTCCGATCAGGTCAAGGCGTGGAACATGGGACAGTTGATTTCGCTGATCGAAATCAACATCGGCAAGGATCTGCAATATATCCGCTTCAACGGCTCGCTGATCGGGGGGCTCGCGGGACTGGCGCTCTACACCGGTGAATTCCTGTTGCGGTTGTTGTGACCAATTGATCACGGCAAGATCATTAGTTGTGACAAGTGTGATCTGGCGCGCTTGAAACGCCCGAAGCAGTTCCCTAGCTTCTAGGTTGGATTGTTGCGTTGCGAAACGATTCCAGCGTTTTGCGTCTTCCATTGATCCGTTGGCCGGCTGCCGCAACGTTAGGGGCCGGACCTGAAAAGGAGATACGATGTCCGTTGCTGCGCAGACGCTTCGCCCGCCGTCCAGGACCCTGATGTTTCTGGAAGGGCGTGCAATTCATGAATTCGGCGCCTTCATCGGCGCACTGCCGCTGCTGAGCCTGGCGCCGAAGGGCGATGGCCATCCGGTGCTGGTGCTGCCCGGGCTTGTCGCCTCCGACACCTCGACACGGCCGCTGCGTACTTTCCTGAAGAACCGCGGCTATGCCGCCAGCGGCTGGCGTCAGGGCCGCAATCTCGGTTTGCGCGAAGGCGTGCGGGACGCGATGGTCGATCTCGTGCATGAGCTCAACGACGATCACGGCCGCAAGGTCAGCCTGGTCGGCTGGAGCCTCGGCGGTCTTTACGCGCGGCAACTCGCCAAGATGATGCCGGAGCGGGTGCGCTCGGTGATCACGCTCGGCAGCCCGTTTGCCGGCCATCCCAAGGCCACCAATGCCTGGCGCGTCTATGAGCTCGCCAGCGGCCGCCGCGCCGACGAAGAGGATCCGCGCTTCGGCGGCTCGCTCGCCGAGCCGCCACCGGTGCCGACCACCGCGATCTTCAGCCGCACCGACGGCATCTGCGCCTGGCAGGTCTGCATGGAGAAGCCCTCGGCGACATCGGAGAGCATCGAGGTCGAGAGCAGCCATTGCGGCATGGGCCATCATCCCGCGGTGGTCTACGCGGTCGCCGACCGCCTGGCGCAGGCGGAAGGCCAATGGCAGCCGTTCGACCGCAGCGGCTGGCGCAGTCTGGTATTTCCCGATCCGAACCGGTAGGCGGCGCGCGTTGGCTTGCGAACCTCGCCCCGCTCTTCGCGGGGAGAGGTCGCCCGCGAAGCGCAGCGAAGTCGGGCGGGTGAGGGGCTCTCTCCACGAACTGAACTCGCGGTGAGAGCCCCTCACCATAGCCGATGCTTCACATCGGCGTTCTTTTTCTACTAAGAACGGCGGCCGCAGGCCGCCTATGCCTCTCCCCGCGAAAGAGCGGGGCGAGGGAGAAGTGGGCACCTCGGCTTGAGCCGCGTTGTTAGTTCCCTAAAAAACGCGCTATGCGTTGAGGCATGCCGCCGCCGCTCAAGCGAATCGTCGACCAGCTCAAGCGCGAACCCTCGCGCACCGGCTCGATCATCATCACCGTGTTCGGCGACGCCATCGTGCCGCGCGGCGGTTCGGTCTGGCTCGGCACCCTGCTCGAGTTTTTCAAGGCGCTCGACATCGATGGCGGCGTGGTGCGCACCGCGATGTCGCGGCTTGCGGCCGACGGCTGGTTCGAACGCGAAAAGGTCGGCCGAAACAGTTTTTACCGGCTGGTGAAGAAGGGCCGGCAGACCTTTGATACCGCGACCCGGCACATCTACGATCCGCCGCCCTCCGACTGGACCGGCCGCTTCGAACTTCTGCTGATCGGCAATGGCGGGGATCGCGACGCCGCGCGCGAGGCGCTTCGGAATGCCGGCTTCGGCAGTCCGCTGCCGGGCGTGTGGGTCGCTCCGTCAGGCGTTCCCGTGCCCGAGGAAGCCGCGGGCGCGATCCGGCTGGAAGTATCGGCGGAAGATGACAGCGGCCGACGGCTGCTCAGCGAAAGCTGGCCGCTTCAGCGAACGGCGGATGCCTATCTGAAGTTCATGAAGACGTTCGAGCCGCTGCGCGGATGGATCGGCCGCGAACGGCTCGCGGACGCCGACGCCTTCGTCGCGCGAGTTCTCTTGATCCACCATTACCGCCGGGTGGTGCTGCGCGATCCCTTGCTGCCGACGGCGCTATTACCCGGGGATTGGCCGGGGAGGGCGGCGCGAACCCTCTGCGGCGAAATCTATCGCGGGCTGCTTCCGGTGTCCGAACAATGGCTTGACCGGCATGGAAGCAACGAATCCGGGCCCTTGCCGAAGGCCGTTCCGGCGCTGTGGCAACGTTTTGACGTGTTATGAATTATGTTACAGAATTAAGTTGCATATGGATATTTCTGTTATATATTGGCGCCAACTCCCGGGAGGAGATCGGCCATGTATACCCAGGCGCTGAACAGCTCCGACGCCGACGATCGCAATATCGAGGACGCCGCGCGCGCTGGCACGTTTCAGGCGCGCATTGATGCCGAGGAGCGCATCGAGCCGAACGACTGGATGCCGGCGGCCTATCGCAAGACGCTGACCCGGCAGATTTCCCAGCACGCCCATTCCGAAATCGTCGGTATGCTCCCCGAAGGCAACTGGATCACCCGCGCGCCGTCGCTGCGCCGCAAGGCAGCCTTGCTCGCCAAGGTGCAAGACGAATGCGGCCACGGGCTCTATCTTTATGCCGCGGCCGAGACGCTCGGCATCTCGCGCGAAGAGCTGGTCGATGCGATGCTGGCCGGCAAGGCAAAATACTCCTCGATCTTCAACTACCCGACATTGACCTGGGCCGACATCGGCGTGATTGGCTGGCTGGTCGATGGTGCGGCGATCATGAACCAGATCCCGCTCTGCCGCTGCTCCTATGGTCCCTATGCGCGCGCGATGATCCGGGTGTGCAAGGAAGAGTCCTTCCACCAGCGCCAGGGCTACGAGATCATGCTGACGCTGTCGCGCGGCTCGGAAGAGCAGAAGGCGATGGCGCAGGACGCGCTGAACCGCTGGTGGTGGCCGGTGCTGATGATGTTCGGTCCGCCCGACCAGGCGAGCCAGCACAGCGACACCTCGACCAGGTGGAAGATCAAGCGCTTCTCCAATGACGAGCTGCGCCAGAAATTCGTCGATGCCACCGTGCCGCAGGCGCAATACCTGGGGCTCACCATTCCCGATCCCGGCATGAAGCAGGATGAGGCCGGGCATTGGGTCTATAGCGCGATCGACTGGAACGAATTCAAGCAGGTGCTGGCAGGCAACGGCCCCTGCAATCGTGATCGGCTGGCGGCGCGGCGCAAGGCGCACGATGACGGCGCCTGGGTACGCGAGGCGGCCGCCGCCTACGCCGAAAAACGAAAATTTCGCCAGGCGCAGGCCGCCGAATAAAGGGAGCATGATCCGGAAAAGTGGAACCGGTTTCCGAATAGATCATGCTCAAACAATGAGGGAGGTCACGATGGCCACACCGAATACGCCGCTGTGGGAAGTCTTCATTCGCAGCCGCAACGGGCTCGCGCACAAGCATTGCGGCTCGCTGCATGCGAGCGACGCCACCATGGCATTGCAGGCCGCGCGCGATGTCTACACTCGCCGCGGCGAGGGCCTCTCGATCTGGGTGGTGCCGTCGAGCGCGATCACGGCATCCGATCCGGCCGAGAAGGGCATGATGTTCGAGCCCGCGGAATCCAAGATCTACCGCCATCCGACGTTTTATGAGGTGCCCGAGGAAGTCGGGCATATGTGATTCTCTGTTCCTCATGGTGAGGAGGCGCGCAGCGCCGTCTCGAACCATGAGGCCCGTGGCCCATCCTTCGAGACGCATCGCTTCGCGATGCTCCTCAGGATGAGGCGAGCAAGTGGATTGAGGATATGGCCGTCGCTTCCATCACCGTCTCCGAAACGCCCTTGGTGCTCTACACCCTGCGCCGCGCCGACGATGCGTTGATCCTCGGGCATCGGCTGTCGGAATGGTGCGGCCACGGGCCGATGCTGGAAGAGGACATGGCGCTGTCCAACATCGCGCTCGATCTTTTGGGCCAGGCGCGCGAAATTTATTCCTATGCGGCCAAGGTCGAGGGCAAGGGCAACGACGAGGACAAGTTCGCCTATTTGCGCGACGTCAGGCAGTACCGCAACTTGTTGCTGGTCGAGCAGCCGAACGGTGATTTTGCCCACACGCTGGTGCGGCAGTTCTTCTATTCCGCGTTCGCCGATCTCTATTGGCGCGCGATGATGAAATCGACCGATGCCATGCTGGCCGCGATCGCGGCGAAATCGGAGAAGGAAAGCGCCTACCATCTGCGCCATTCCTCGGAATGGATCGTGCGGCTCGGCGACGGCACCGAGGAAAGCCACCGCCGCATGCAGGCCGCGATCGACCATCTCTGGGCCTTCACCGGCGAGATGTTTGCGATCGACGATGCCGAGCTTGGCCTGATCGACAAGGGCGTCGCGATCGATCCTGCGGCACTGCGCCAACAATGGCTCAAGACGGTTTCCGGCGTTGTCAGCGAAGCCACGCTCGATCTGCCCAAGAACGACTGGATGCAGCAGGGCGGCCGCAGCGGCCGGCACAGCGAGCATCTCGGCCATCTCCTCAGCGAGCTGCAGTCAATGCAGCGTACCTTCCCGGGTGCCACATGGTGACCGCGGCGCTCGATGACGCCGATCTGCGCCGGCGCGCCTGGGATGCCGCGGCCAGCGTGGTCGATCCGGAAATCCCGGTGCTGACGATTGCCGATCTCGGCGTGCTGCGCGCGGTCGACGTCTCCGACGGCCGTGTCGAGGTCGCGATCACGCCGACCTATTCCGGCTGCCCCGCGATGAACATGATCGCGATCGAGATCGAGCTGGCGCTGCAGCGCGAGGGTTTTCGTAACCCGAAAGTACGCACCGTATTGTCGCCGGCCTGGACCACCGACTGGATGAGCGAGGACGGCCGCCGCAAGCTCAGAGAATACGGCATCGCGCCGCCGCTACCCGCAAGCTCGCGCCGCGCGCTGTTCGGCGTGCAGCAGGTGGCGTGTCCGCAATGCGGCTCGAACGATACCGAAGTGCTATCGGAATTCGGCTCGACCTCCTGCAAGGCGTTATGGCGCTGCAAGAGCTGCCGCGAGCCGTTCGACTATTTCAAATGTCATTGACCATGTCCGCTATATCGTCATTGCGAGCGAAGCGAAGCAATCCAGTGTTAGGGACGCGCAAGAATGGATTGCTTCGTCGGTTCCGCCTTCGCTCGTCGAGCTACGGCGGACAAGTCGCTCCTCGCAATGACGCCAAGAGTTGACCATGTCCGCAGCCGTACCGCGTTTCCACCGCCTTGCCGTCAACGATCTGCGCCGCGAATCCGCCGATGCGGTCTCGCTGACCTTTGCGATCCCGAAGGATCTCGCCGACGACTACAGCTTTGCGCCCGGGCAATACCTGACCTTGCGCACGACGATGGACGGCGAGGAAGTGCGCCGATCCTATTCGATCTGCTCCGGCCCCGACGATGGCGAGTTGCGGATCGCGGTGAAGAAGGTCGATGGCGGCGCGTTCTCGAGCTGGGCCGCCGATGAACTGAAGGCCGGCGACGAGCTCGATGTGATGACGCCGACCGGCCGTTTTGGAGTGGCGCCCGCGCCCGCGGAAGCGCGCACCTATGTCGGATTTGCCGCGGGCTCCGGCATCACGCCGATCCTGTCGATCGTCAAGGGCGTCTTGGCGCGCGAGCCGGGCAGCCGGTTTTTCCTGTTCTACGGCAACCGCACCACCGTCGGCATGCTGTTCCGCGAGGCGTTGGAAGAATTGAAGGACCGCTTCATCGAGCGCCTCTCGGTCTTCCATGTCATCTCCGGCGAGGAGCAGGACATCCCGATCCTGCATGGCAGGCTCGACGGCGAAAAGGTGAGGGTGCTCTTGCGTTCGCTGGTGCCGGCCGCAGATGTCGACCACGTCTTCATCTGCGGCCCCGCCGGCATGAGTGAGGACATCGAGACCACCTGCCGCGAGATCGGGATCGCGGAGGAGCGCATTCACGTCGAGCGCTTCGTGTCGGGGCTCAGCGGCAAGCCGCGGCCGAAGGCGGTGATCCCGGCCTCGGCGCCGCCGAAGGCGTTTGCTTCACTGATCATCGACGGCAAGCGCCGCGAGGTTCCGGTCGCCGAAGGCGAGGCCATTCTCGATGCCGCGTTGCGCGGCGGCGTCGACCTGCCTTTTGCCTGCAAGGGCGGCATGTGCTCGACCTGCCGCGCCAAGCTGGTTGAAGGAAAAGCCGAGATGGATGTGAACTATTCGCTGGAGCCATGGGAATTGAAGGCGGGCTTCATTCTCACCTGCCAGGCCAAGCCGGTTTCAGAGAAGGTCGTGGTCGATTACGATCACGTTTAGATATTCGGGCGTCGTTGACACTTTGGTCGCTTCGCCCAAGACTGACAAATTACGCAAGAGGCTTGTTCAACAAGCCCGACACCCGGGAGACCGCTAGTGAACGTCAAGGCCACGATATCGCCGGAAGATGTCGCGCGCGCCTGCGCCGACGCGATGTGGAAGGACGACGAGGCGAGCCGCGGCCTCGGCATGAGGATCGCTGAGATCAAGCCGGGCCAGGCGACGCTGACGATGACGGTCCAGCCGCACATGGTCAACGGCCAGCGCATCGCCCATGGCGGCTTCGTCTTTGCGCTCGCCGATTCCGCCTTTGCCTTTGCCTGCAACAGCCACAACGAGCGCGCCGTCGCAGCGCAAGGCAACATCACCTTCATCCGGCCGGGCAAGCTCGGCGATCTCTTGGTGGCGACCGCGCGCGAAATCTCGCGCAGCGGCCGCTCGGGCATCTACGATGTGCGGGTTACCGCGGGCGATACCGTGATCGCCGAGTTTCGCGGCCATTCCCGCACCATCGGCGGCACCTGGCTGCCGAAGCCGGAAACCGACAGCAAGCATAAATAATCTTTGAGGAAACGCGCGATGGCTTCGACCAAGCTTCAATCCAGGACAGGCAGCTACCATCCCGAGATGGACGACACCGAGCACGCCTCGCGCGACGAGATCATGGCGCTGCAGGCCAAGCGCCTCGCCTGGTCGCTGGCGCATGCCTACGACAACGTCGCGCACTACAAAAAGGCCTTCGACAAGGCCGGCGTGCATCCGGCGGACTTCAGAGAGCTTTCCGACCTCGCCAAATTTCCGTTCACGGTGAAGACGGATTTGCGCGACAACTATCCCTTCAACATGTTCGCGGTCCCGCGCGAAAACCTGGTGCGCGTTCACGCTTCCTCGGGCACCACGGGCAAGCCGATCGTGGTTGGATATACCAAGGCCGACATCGAGACCTGGTCGACGGTGGTGGCGCGCTCGATCCGCGCCGCCGGCGGCCGCACCGGCATGATCATCCATAACGCCTATGGCTATGGCCTGTTCACCGGCGGCCTCGGCGTGCACTACGGCGCGGAAAAGCTCGGCTGCACCGTGGTGCCGATTTCCGGCGGCATGACCGAGCGGCAGGTGCAGCTCATCAACGACTTCAAGCCCGACATCATCACGGTGACGCCGAGCTACATGCTGGCGATCCTGGACGAATTCAAGCGGCAGGGTCTCGACCCGCGAAAGTCGTCGTTGAAATTCGGCATTTTCGGCGCCGAGCCATGGACCAATGCGATGCGCGCCGAGATCGAGGCCGCCTTTACCATGGATGCGACCGACATCTACGGATTGTCGGAGGTGATCGGTCCGGGCGTCGCGCAGGAATGCGTGGAGACCAAGGACGGCCTGCATGTCTGGGAAGACCATTTCTATCCCGAGGTGATTGATCCCGACAGCGGCAAGGTGTTGCCGGACGGCGAGAAGGGCGAATTGGTCTTCACATCGCTGACCAAGGAAGCGTTTCCGGTGATCCGCTATCGCACCCGCGACCTGACGCGGCTGTTGCCGGGCACGGCGCGGCCGGGGATGCGGCGGATGGAGAAGGTGACGGGGCGTTCCGACGACATGATCATCCTGCGCGGTGTCAACCTGTTCCCGACCCAGATCGAGGAGGTGCTGCTCGCCACCGACTGGTGCGGCGGCCATTTCATCCTCGAATTGACGCGCGACGGCCGCATGGACGAACTGACCATCGTGGCGGAGGCGCGCCACGAAAGCTGGGATGGCGCCGGCCTGACCGACCATGCCGATCGGATCAGCACCCACATCAAGAACACCATCGGCATTACCGCCAAGGTCAAGGCGGTCGCGCCCGACACGCTGGAGCGCTCGCTCGGCAAGGCCAAGCGTGTTTACGACAAGCGGCCGAAGGGGTAGGTCTAGCTCCTCATGGTGAGGAGGCGCCCCTTGCGCCGTCTCGAACCATGAGGCCCTAGCGGTGGCTACATCCTTCGAGACGCGGCGAAGACGCCGCTCCTCAGGATGAGGGTCTGGGTTGCGGAACGAGGCGATAGAGATGGAAGTGACTGAGAGCGTCTCGTGCATTTACGACAAGCAGCCGACGAGGTACATGTTGCTCCTCATGGTGAGGAGGCGCCCTTGCGCCGTCTCGTACCGTGCGGCCCCGGCGGTGGCCACATCCTTCGAGACGCGGCGAAGGCGCCGCTCCTCAGGATGAGGGTCTGGATTGCGGGACGAGGCGATAGAGATGGAAGTGACTGAGAGCGTCTCGTGCATTTACGACAAGGCAGCCGACGAGGTAGATGTTGCTCCTCATGGTGAGGAGGCGCCCTTGCGCCGTCTCGAACCATGCGGCCCCAGTGGTGGCCATATCCTTCGAGACGCGGCGAAGACGCCGCTCCTCAGGATGAGGGTCGACAGCATTGGCTGAGGAGACCGAAATTGGCTGAAGGCGCCTTTCTCTATATTCTTCGATGCTCTGATGGAAGCTTCTACATCGGAACAACTCGCGCGGCCTTAGAAACAAGAATTGCTCAACACAATGCCGGGACATTTGGCGGCTACACCACAACTCGCCGGCCGGTGACGCTAGTATTCTCGCAGTGGTTCGACCACATCACCGACGCCGTGGAAAATGAACGGAAGCTTAAGAAGTGGAGTCGGGAGAAGAAAGAGGCTTTCATACGGGGCGACTACGAGGCACTCAAGCAACTCTCAGCACGTAGATCGCGGACTGGCTTGTCGAAACAAGCCTCTTGAACCAACCGATCGTTGCGCTAGTCATGATCCGAAGTCACCGTGGTGTCGACGATCCCTGCGGACATCAAACCATCTTCGAAGCGCTTTAGATCGGGAACATGTCAACCCCCAGCAAACCAGATAACGCCTCTATCACCGTCGACGCCCGCTGCGTGCGGCTGAACGCGAAGGCGGGCGATGTGGCCTCGCTCGCGCCCGCTGTTGAAAAGCGGACCCTCTCGCGTGGCCCCAACGAGGTGCTGATCGAGGTCAAGGCCGCGGCGGTCAATCCGTCGGATGTGAAGGCGGCGACCGGGCTGATGGCTTATGCGGTGTTCCCGCGCACGCCCGGCCGCGACTATGCCGGCGTGGTGATCGACGGCCCGCCCGGCACGATCGGGCGTGAGGTGTTCGGCTCCTCCGGCGACCTCGGCGTTCGCCGCGACGGCACGCATGCGACGCATCTGGCCGTGGAGCTCGAGGCGGTCGTCGACAAGCCGAACGGTATTTCCTGGGAGGAGGCGGCGGGCATCGGCGTTCCCTTCGTCACCGCGATGGAAGGTTTTCGGCGCGCCGGGATACCGAAGGCAAACGAGACCGTGCTGGTGATGGGCGTCAACGGCAAGGTCGGTCAGGCCGCGGTGCAGATCGCGAGCTGGCACGGCGCGCGCGTCATCGGCGTGGTGCGCAAGGCGGAAGCCTATGACGGCCATGCCAATGCCAAGGTCGAGGTGATCGATGCATCATCGAGCGATGTGGCGGCGCGGGTGCGCGAGCTGACCTCCGGCTACGGCGCGGACATCGTGTTCAACACCGTCGGCGATCCCTATTTTGACGCCGCGAACAAGTCGCTGGCGCTGCGCGGACGCCAGATCCTGATCGCCGCCGTCAACCGCATCGTGCAATTCGACATTTTGCAATTCTATCGCGGCCAGCACAGCTATGTCGGCGTCGACACGCTCGCACTGTCGTCGATCGCGACCGGGGACGTCTTGCGCGAACTCGGGTGCGGCTTCGCAAGCGGGCACCTGAAACCGTTCCCGATCCATCCGGGTTCGATCTATTCGCTTGAAGATGCCAAGAGAGCGTTCGTTGCTGTCGCCGGTTCCTCGCGCGACCGAGTCATTCTGCGGCCCGTGGCATAGCTGCCTATTTATCGGGCGATAGTTTTAGAAGAATTGAGTTGCGCCGCGTCTAACATAGGGGGATTTATGTCCCTCGTGGCCCGATGCGCGATGGCATCATTCTCTCCGCGGGCGGGTCGTAGACTGTCGCGCGCGCGAGACGTTATAGCAGGGCGGAAATCACGTCCTATCTGGAGCGTGTGGGAGCCGCTTCGATCGCGCAATCATGAGGAAAAATCCGTGGGGCTGGGTGAAAACATTGTCGTCATCGGCGGTTTGCTGATCGGCCTCGTCTATGGGTCGGTTGGCCTGCTCAGCGGCTTTTGCCTGCTCTCCGGCCTGCGCGGCTGGTGGGCCGAGGGCGACGGCCGCCTGATCCGCACGTTTGCGCTGGCGCTCAGCGTGGCAATCATCGCGGCGCAGCTGCTTGCCGCCGGCGGTTTCGTCGATCTCGGCAAATCGATCTATCTGCAGCCCTCCTTCTCGGCGCCGCTGATGTTTTTCGGCGGGCTTCTGTTCGGTTACGGCATGGTGATGTCGAACGGCTGCGCCTCGCGCGCGCTGGTGCTGCTCGGCCGCGGCAATCTCCGCTCCTTCGTCGTGGTGGTCGTGCTCGGCATCGTGGCGCAGATGACCCTGAAGGGGCTGATCGCGCCGGCGCGGATCGCGGTGCTGCAGGCGACGCAAACCACTGTCAGCGTGACCTCGCTGCCGGCGCTGATGTCGAGCCTCGGCCTGCACGGCGCGCCAGCGCGGCTGTTTGCCGGTGCGGTGGTGAGCGCGGCACTGATCATCTTCGCGCTGTCGCATCTTGCCTTCCGCCGCTCGCCGGGCCAGGTCGGCGCGGGAGTTGTGGTCGGGCTATTGGTCGCGGCGGGATGGTTTGCAACCGGCTATCTCGGCGCCGACGATTTCAATCCGGCGCCGGTTGCTTCGCTCACCTTCATCGCGCCGATCGCCGATACGCTGCAATATGCGATGCTCTCGACAGGACTGACGCTGAATTTCGGCATTGCGACGGTGGCCGGCGTGTTCGCCGGCAGCCTGGCGACGGCGCTTGTGAGCGGCCGCTTCCACCTCGAAGGTTTCAATTCGCCGCGCCACATGTTGCGCTCGGCCGGCGGCGCGGCGCTGATGGGCGCGGGCGGCGCGATGGCCTATGGCTGCTCGATCGGGCAGGGGCTGACGGGACTGTCGACGCTGGCGCTGCCGTCCTTCGTCGCGGTTGCCGGAATCTTGCTGGGCACGGCGGCCGGCCTGCGCGGCGCGCTGCGCGTTCAGCCGCTGGCGGCCGAAGCCGCGCGCTGACGCAACTTCCGTTTCAATGCCTTCATCCTTCGAGACGCATCTGAGTCTGTCATCGGTCGCGCATTCGCGCGACCCGTTGGCGATGCTCCTGAGGATGAGGTCTGAGACCCTCATGGTGAGGAGCGCGTCTTCGCGCGTCTCGAACCATGAGGCCACAGGAGGAGTGGCAACAGCTGGTTCGAGCGAACCGGAAAACGCGCTAGTCTTATTGCGTCATAACCGGCTTTTACCCCTCATCCTGAGGAGCTTGCGTGAGCAAGCGTCTCGAAGGACGAGGCCGAGAAGTGGGCGCCGGGGGCCTCATGGTTCGAGACGGCGCAAGCGCGCCTCCTCACCATGAGGGTTTAATGACGCAGTAAGACTAGCGCGACGTCGCGAGCCGCATCACGTCGAGATAGCCGGGGCGCACCTCCATCCGCTCGATCAGGCCCTTTTGGACCAGAAGCCGGTGCGCTTGCACCAGGCGGTAGCACGGCAGATACATGAACAGATGATGCTCGGCGTGGTAATTCACCCAGTAGGGCGCGATCAATAGCCGCTCGATCGGACCCGCGAGCGTGGTGCGCGCGTGGCTGAACGGATCTTCGCCGGTCGAGGTACAGGCGTGCTCGGCGATGTTGCGGATGCGTGTGACGAGCGACAGCCAGGTCGCCATCGCCACCAGCCAGACCGCGAAATACCAGATGCCGGCGCCGGCGAGCCAGAACAGGCCGAACAGCAGCGCGTTCACGATGAGGAAGCGGGCCATCTTCTCGCGGCCGCTCGACACAAAACTTTCGTGCGACATCGGCTCCTCGTTGTCGCTGCGCTTGAACAACGACAGCAACAGCGGCAGCCGCTGCTTGACAAATGTCTGCCCGGTCAGATCGCGGATGGCCTTGCGCGTGTAGCTGTCCTTGCTGATCGGGAATGGCGCGGACAGCGAGAGATCGGGGTCTTCCGGCTGCTGGGTGAACTTGTGATGCTGCAGATGATAGGAACGGTAGCTCGCGAGATCGGCGCCGACCGGCACCGCGCACAGCCATTGCCCGACCCATTCATTGATGGACTTGCTGGCGCAAAGCCCGCCATGGGCGGCCTCATGCATCAGGATCGCCAGCCCAAGCTGGCGCGTGCCGACCACCATCACCGCGACGAGCCAGATGAGCGGATTGGGCCACAGCGTCACCAGCACGATGCAGGCTGCGATCGTGCCCCAGGCATGGGCCACCAGCCACAGGCCGCGCCACGCACTGCGCGACGTCAAGTGCCGCCATTCCTCCGGCGTGAAGACCGTCTTCGGATCGATGCGGGCCACCGCGGGCATCGGCGCTTCCTCTTTTTTGAAAGTTATACGCTAATCGGCCGCACGGGTCACGATGCGAATCTCCGAGGTCAGCGTGCGATGCACCGGGCATTTGTCGGCGATCTCGAGGATCCGCTTGCGCTGTTCGGCATCGAGCGCGCCTTCGAGGCCGATCGCGACGTCGATCTGATCGAGCATGCCTTCCCTGGTTTCGCACTCGGCGCAATCCTGCGCATGGACCTTGCTGTGATGAAGCGTGACGGTGGCACGCTCCAGCGGCAGCGATTTGCGATCGGCGTAGAGCCGCATGGTCATCGATTTGCAGGCGCCGAGCGCCGCCAGCAGGAAGTCATAGGGGCCGGGTCCGGAGTCCTCGCCCCCGGCCGCGACCGGCTCGTCGGCCAACAGCCGATGCGGGCCGACCGAAACCGTCTGCTGGAATTTGCTGTTGCGGGTCTCGCGCACCACGACGTTGCGCGGCGCGTCGGCGCTAACGACCTCAGCCTCCGCCGCGGCGGGCTCGATATAGCGGCTGGCCCAGGCCGCGATGACGTCGGCGACATAGTCGGAATCGCGCTTTTGGCTCAGCAAATGGTCGGCTCCCGCGAGCGACACAAAACTCTTGGGATGCTTGGCCGAGAGGAAGATGCGCGTTGCATTGTCGATTGAGACCGTGTCGTCGGTTGGCGCATGCATGACCAATATGGCCTTGCGCATGGTGGTGACGCGCGCCATCAGGCCATGCTCGGCGATGTCGTCGAGGAATTCGCGCGTGATCGTGAAGGGACGGCCGGCCAGCGAAACCTCGATCTTGCCTTGTTTTCGGATGTCCTCAATCTGCTCCTTGAACAGGCCGGTGACATGCTCCGGATCGGAGGGCGCGGCGATGGTAACGACGGCCTTGGCCTCCGCGATCTGCCCGGCGGAGGCGAGAATGGCGGCGCCGCCGAGGCTATGCCCGATCAGGAGCGTGGGCGCCTTGCGGGTTTCGCGCAAATGATTGGCGGCGCGAACGAGGTCGGCGACATTGGAGGAGAAGGTCGAGTTGGCGAAATCGCCTTCGCTGGAGCCGATGCCGGTGAAATCGAACCGCAGCACGGCGATGCCCTTGGCGGCGAGCGCGGTCGCGATGCGCTTTGCCGCAAGCACGTCCTTGCCGCAGGTGAAGCAATGGGCGAACAGCGCATAGGCGAGCGGCTCTTGCTCGGGCAGATCGAGCGCGGCCGCGAGCTGATGGCCGCCTTCACCGGTGAATTGGAAACGTTCGGTCGGCATGGGCCCCTCCGTGAGTTTTTCTCTTTACCTCTCCCATCGGGAGAGGTCGGACTGCGCAGCAGTCCGGGTGAGGGGTTAAGCCCTATCGATAGACCAAAACCCCTCACCCGAATTTCGCGCTACGCTCGAAATTCGACCTCTCCCTACGGGAGAGGTGTAGCCGCATAATGGCGCCGAGTGTCAATCGCTGGAATAGCGCTGCTCGGCCCAGGGATCGCCGCGGTTGTGATAGCCGCGGACTTCCCAGTAGCCCGGCGCGTCCTTGTCCAGGAATTCGATCGCCTGCAGCCATTTCGCGCTCTTCCAGAAATAGAGGTGCGGCACCACCAGCCGCACCGGGCCGCCGTGCTCCGCCGCGAGCGGCGCGCCGGACCAGCTATGGGCGAGCAGGGCGTCAACGGCTGCGAAATCTTCCAAGGCGAGATTGGTGGTGTAGCCGTCATGGGAGTGCAGCACGACGAAGCGCGCCTCCTCGCGCGGCTGGCAGGCGGCCAGCAGATCGCGGGTCGAAAGCCCCTCCCATCGATTGTCGTACCGTGACCAGGTGGTGACGCAGTGGATGTCGGACACGAATTGAGTCTGTGGCTCGGCCGTGAACTGCCTGAAATCCCAGAACAGCGGATGTTCGACCGCGCCGTAGACGTCGAGCCGCCAGCGCTCTCGCGAAATGTTCGGGGTGAGCCCGAGATCGAGCGTCGGCCAATCCTTGGTCAGGTGCTGCCCCGGCGGCAGGCGCTGCTCCTCGGGACGCGCGACTTTTCCGGTGAGAAACCGGCCTTCCTGCGCCCAGCGCTGCTTGCTGCGCGTCAGCTTGCTGGCCGGAGGGGTTTCGGGATCGTCGGCCATCTCGAACGTTCCGTCGCGTGGTTATTCGTGGCGGTGCATCGCCGATGCATGCTTGGTGTCGCGCATGGTCGAATAGATGATCAGCGACAGGAATATGATGCCACTGAGATAGTAATAGAACCACTCCTCATGGCCGCTGCTCTTGAAAGCGAGCGCGATCGCAGGCGCCGTGCCGCCGAATATCGACACCGTGATGGCATAGGGCAGGCCGACGCCGAGCGCGCGGACATTGGTCGGGAACAACTCGGCCTTCACGACCGCGTTGATCGAGGTGTAGCCGGCGACGAAAATCCAGGCCGCGCAGATCAGCAGGAATGCCTCGAACGGTGTGCTGGTTTGCTTCAGCGTGGTCAGGATCGGGACCGTTGCCAGCGTGCCGGCGATGCCGAAAAAGATCAGCAGCGGCTTGCGGCCGATGCGGTCGGACAACGCGCCGTAGATCGGCTGCAACAGGGTCGCGAAGATCAGCGAGCCGAAGATCACCGTCGTGGTCTGGTCTTCGGTCAGGCCTGCCGACAATCTGACGAAGGTCTGCATATAGGTGGTGAAAGTATAGAACGCCGCGGTGCCGCCGGCGGTGAGGCCGACCACCAGCAACAGTTCGCGCGGATATTTCAGCAGGCCGCGGATCGAGCCGGTGGTTTGGACGGCCTTCTTTGCCTCGACGAAGGCCTCGGTCTCCTGCAGGTTGCGCCGCATCACCGCGGCGAAGATCGCGAGCAGGGCGCCGATCACGAACGGGATGCGCCAGCCCCAGGCCTTCAATTCCTCGGGCGTCAGGAACACCTTCTGCAACAGCAGCAGCACGATGATGGCTGAAAGCTGGCCGCCGATCAGCGTGACATATTGAAAGCTGGAATAGAAGCCGCGATGCTTGGCACCGGCGACCTCGCTCAAATAGGTCGCGCTGGCGCCGTACTCCCCGCCCAGGCTCAGGCCCTCGATGACACGGGCCAGCGCCAGGATCGCCGGCGCGGCCACGCCGATCGTGGCGTAGGTCGGCGTCACCGCGATGATCAGGGAGCCGAAGCACATGCACACCACGGACAGCGTCAGCGACAGCCGCCGGCCGAAACGGTCGGCGATGTAGCCGAACAGCCAGCCGCCGAGCGGCCGCATCAGGAAGGTCGCGGCGAACAGCACGGCCGCGTTGAGCTGCTGCACCACCGGATCGCTCTGCGGAAAAAACGCCGGCGCGAAGTAGAGCGCGAACGCGGTATACGCGTAAAAGTCGTACCACTCGACGAGATTGCCGACTGAGCCGATGAAGATCGCCTTGACCCGGCGCTCCACGTCGGCGAGGTCGAGTTGTTCGGGGACCGGGCTTAGGGCTTGATCTGTCATCTCCGGCCTCCCGAGCGCGATGTTTATGCTTCGCTAGCTCAGGTAGCCTTTCCGAACAGGAACGGCAACTGCCGCGGCCCGCGCACGGTGCCCTCCGACCAGGTAACGCGCCCTGCGGGATCGAGCCGGAAATCCGGGATCCGCTTCAGCCATTCCTCGATCGCGACCGTCATTTCCATGCGCGCGAGGTTGGAGCCGACGCAGCGATGAATGCCGAGGCCGAAGGCGGCATGGCGGTTCTCCTTGCGGTCGATCACCACCTTGTCGGCGTCCGGGAACATCGCTGGATCGCGGTTGGCGGCGGGGAACGACAACAGCACCATGTTGCCGGATTTCACCGGGCAGCCGCTGATCACCGTCTCCTTCATCACCTCGCGCGCCATGGTCACCGGCGAATAGGCGCGCAGCAGTTCCTCGACCGCGGTCGGCATCAGCTCCGGTTCCCTGACCAGCCGCTCGCGGTCCGCGGGCGTCTTCGCCAGATGCCAGAGCGAGGAGCCGATCGCGCTCCAGGTGGTGTCGATGCCGGCGATCAGGATCAACCGCAGCGAGCCCAGCACGTGATCATCCGACAGCGGCTGGCCGTTCCTGTCCCTCGCTTTCATCATGGTCGAGATCAGGTCGTCGGTCGGATGCGTCTTGCGATGTTCGACATGGCCGGCGAAATATTCGGTCATGTCGTTCGCCCCGCGCATCAGCGCTTCCTGGTCCTTGATGCCGAGCTCGAGGATTTCATGAATCCATTTGATGAAGAGATCGCTGTCCTTTTCCGGGATACCGAGCATGTGGGCGATGGTGCGCACCGGAATGTGCTTGGTGTAGCGCGCCGCCGCGTCGCACTTTCCATCCGCGATGAACTCGTCGATCAGCTCGTTGCAGATCGCGCGCACCCGCGGCTCCAACTTCTTCATGGCGTCGGGCGTGAACGGCGGCAGTAGCACTTGCTTGGCCGGCTTGTGCTCGGGCGGGTCGGAGGTGATCGGCGGGGCCCGGGCGGTGATCTCCGGCCGCACGTCGCGCACCAGCACGCGGCGCGAGGAAAAATGCTCGGTGTCGTGGGCGATCTCCCGCACCGCCTCGTAAGTGGTCGGCATATAGCAGCCGAGGAAGCGATCGGTATGCACGACTGGGCTTGCCGCACGCAGTTGCTCCCAGATCGGGAACGGGTTTTCCGTCCAGTGCGGATCGGTGTGGTCGAAATCGTTGACCCAGTCGGTGACCGGAGGATGTTCGGGCATGATGCTCGTATCGGACATCGGGACAGATCCTTTTGCTGATTTCGAAAGAGCTCTATTGTCGGCCTTACGGCCATTCCTCGGTCACTTCGATCGCGATTTCCGGACAGTTGGTCTGGGCGAGCCAGGCCTTGTCCTCCAGGCCCGGCGGCACCGAGCCGTCGCCATGCTCATGCGCATTGCCGAACTCATCGAGATCGAACAGTTCGGGCGCCAACGATTTGCAGCGGGCGTGACCCTGACACTTGTCCTGGTCGACGTGGATTTTCAGTTTTCCGGCCATCTCAGTCTTCCCTCGGTCGCGCGCGGCCGTGGCCAGCGCGGGTTGCTTCCTCATGTTTATATTGGCAGCGCAACCCTATTGTGGGCGCCGATAAGTTATAGCATATTACATTCGCGTCGCTCTCCCGCGTCAAGCGAAAAATTGTTACGATCGTAAGATGTCGCCTCAAATCATCCGCAAGCCGCTCAATACCTATCACCACGGTGATCTCCGCGGCGCGCTGGTCCAGGCTGCGCTGAAGGAGGCGGAACAGGGCGGCCCGGAAGCGATCAGCATCAAGGCCCTGGCGAAGAAGCTCGGCGTATCGCAACCGGCGCCGTACCGGCACTTTGCCGACCGCGAGGCGCTGCTTGCGGCCGTGACCGCCGAGGCCTTGCGGCAATTCTGCGCCGTCTTGCGCGAGGCGATCGAGAAGCCGTCGAAGCGCTCGAAACTGTCGCGCCTGGCGCGGGCCACGCTTGATTTCGGTCTTCAGCGCAACGGGATCTACCGCCTGATGTTCGCGTCGCGGATCATGGCCTGCGCATCAAAAGACGGTGAGCTTCACGCGGCCGCGATGGAAACCTTCAATCTGCTCGTCGAGGCACTGGAAGCGCCACCCGTCGGACTGTTGCGCGAGCGTCACGCGCTGCAGATCTGGGCATCGCTGCACGGCGTGGTGATGCTGGCAGAGCAGGGGCTGCTCACCGGACAGGCCGCCGGCATCACCCGGGAGGAATTGGTCGAGGATATGGTCGAGCAGACCAAACTGGCGCTGTCGGTCGCGATCAAGGCGGCGGAGTCATAAATCTTCCTCGTCCTGAGGAGCCGCGCCTTCGCGCGGCGTCTCGAAGGATGGCCACAAGCGGGCCTCATGGTTCTCCGAGCGATGCGAAGCATCGTCCGGAGACGCGCGAAGACGCGCTCCTCACCATGAGGAGCTAAGACTTCGGCGGCCTCGGATCGATCGGCGTGGTACCGCGCACGCCCAAAATATCTTCCAGCACCTTGGCGCCGGCGAGAAGTTGCGCCTCGCCGCGCGGCGGCCCGACCATCTGCAGTCCGACCGGAAGGCCTGAAGCCGTGAACCCGCAAGGCAGCGACAGCGCGGGGCAGCAGGCCAGCGTGATCGCATAGACAATGCCGAGCCACTCGACGTAATTGTCGAATTTCTTGCCGGCGCATTCGGCGACATAGCGGTTCTCGACCGGGAACGGCGCGACGATGGTCGCGGGCGTCAGCAACAGGTCGTAGCTCTTGAAAAATTCCAGCGCGCGCTCCGCCATTGCGATGCGCTGCGCCTCGGCGCGCTCGATCTTCTCGACCGAAAGTTTCAGGCCCTCCTCGATGTTCCAGATCACCTCGGGCTTGAGCAGGTCGCGATGGGTGCGCAAGAGCTTCGCCTTGCTGATGGCGAAATCGAAGGCGCGCAGCACGTGGAAACATTCATGGGCCTCGCGCAGGTCGGGATGGGCTTCCTCGACGATCGCGCCGGCTTCGGCGAAACGTTGCGCGGCCTTGCGGGTGATACTGGCCACTTCCGGATCGACCGGGGTGATGCCGAGATCGGTCGAATAGGCCACGCGCTTCGGCTTGCTGCCGGATCGCGCGGCTGAAAGAAACGGCGCCGGCAGTTTTGGCAGCGACAGCGGATCGGCCGGGTGCTCGCCGCTCATGGCGTCGAGCAGCAGCGCGAGATCCTCGACATTGCGCGCCATCGGGCCTTGCACGCCGAGGGTGCGGTCGACCTTGAAGTGCGGCGTATGCGCGACGCGGCCGATGCTTGGCCGCAAGCCCACGATGCCGCAGAAGCTTGCCGGATTGCGCAAGGAGCCGCCCATGTCCGAGCCATGCGCGAGCCAGGCCATGCCGGTGGCGAGCGCGACCGCGGCGCCTCCGGAGGAGCCGGCGGCCGAGCGCGAGGTATCCCAGGGGTTTCGCGTGGCCCCGAACACCTCGTTGAAGGTGTTGGCCCCGGCACCGAATTCCGGCGTGTTGGATTTGGCATAGATCACGCCGCCGTTATGTTCGAGATGCTCGACCAGCACGTCGGAACGCGCCGGGATGCGGTTCTTGTAGATCGGCGAGCCCTGCGTGGTCAGCACATCCCCGACATCGGTCAGGTCCTTGATCGGCACCGGCAGGCCGGCGAGCAGGCCGCGCTCGCTGGCCGGCTTTTGCATCAAATCCTTGGCATGGGCTCGCGCCCGGTCGAAGCAGAGGATCGGCAGCGCGTTGACTTTACCGTCGATTTCGGCGATGCGCTTTTCCAACACGTCGAGCAGGTCGAGCGGCGTGACGTCGCCGGCTTTCAACTTGTCGACGATCGCGCACGCGCTCTCCCGGATCAATTCCTGTTCAGCCAATGCCACTACTCCCGATTATTCCGTCTCTGCCGGTGTTAGTGCAGTAGAACATTTTCCGCCAAATTGGCAACGCAGTCCCTTCGGAGGTTTTGACGATGACGACGCCGTTCTCAGCGCCCGACTGGCGCAAGCTCAGCCAGGAAGAGCTGGACCGCGGCCTCAACAATGGACTGGCGGTGGCCGGAAGCACCGAGATCGTCGCCGGCTGGGACCGCCGTTCGGCCGAGACGCGCAAGCGCCATGCCGACCACCTCGATCTCCGCTACGGCCCGCGCGAGCGCAACCGGATCGATTTCCTTAAAGCGGGAGACAAGGCGCCGACACTGCTGTTCATCCATGGTGGCTATTGGCAGCACCGGGCCAAGGAGACCTTTGCCGTGTTCGCCGAAGGCCCCATGGCTCATGGGATCAACGTGGCGCTGATCGGCTATACGCTTGCGCCCGAGGCGACGCTCGATCAGATCGTCGCCGAAATTCATTCAGGCCTCGATTTTCTTGCCGGCCGATTGCCCTCGGTTGGCGGCGACGGCAACGGCATTGTCGCCTCGGGCTGGTCGGCGGGCGGTCATCTTGCCGCGATGGCGCTGTCGCATCCAAGTGTCAGGGCGGGGATGGCAATCAGCGGCATCTACGACCTCGAGCCGATCCGCCACAGCTATCTCAACGTCAAGCTCGGCCTGGACGAGACGGCCTCGCGCCTCAACTCGCCGATGAAGCAGGCGAGCGGGTTAACAAAGCCGCTGTCGCTGGTGGTGGGCTCGAGCGAACTGCCGCTCCTGCGTAAGCAGACCGCCGATTTCGCCGGTTACCGCGCGAAGTTCGGACTGCCGGTCACCTACGAGGAAATTCCGGGCGCCGATCATTTTTCCATCATGAACGAGATGGTGTCGCCGTCGGGCCGGATCACGACGCTGATCCGGCAGTTGATTGAGCGGACAGGCACCTAAGCTTCCACGTCATTGCGAGAAGCAAAGCGACGAAGCAATCCATCTTTCCCGCGGCGATATGGATTGCTTCGCTGCGCTCGCAATGACGGGGTTGTCAGTGTACCTACCCCCATCCCGCGGCGATGCCGCCGTCCACTGTAAATATCACACCGGACGTATAGCCCGACCGGTCGGACGCCAGGAACGCCATCAGGTCGCCGATCTCGCGTGCATGCGCGGGGCGGCTGAGCGGCAGGCCCTTCTGGAATTCCTTGTAGCGGTTCTCGTCGCCGAACTGATGCTTTGCCCGGGTTTTCAAGAGCGTGACGTGACGGTCGGTGCCGACCGGTCCCGGATTGATGCCGACCACGCGGATGTTGTCGGCGAGGCTTTTGCCGCCGAGCGCGCGGGTGAATGCCATCAGCGCGGCATTGCCGGCGCTGCCGCAGATGTAGTTGGCGTCGAACTTTTCGCCGGCCGCGCCGATGTCGTTGACGATGACGCCGCCGCCGCGCGCCTTCATCTGCGCGTAGATCGCCCGCGTCAGGTTGATGTAGCCGAACACCTTCAGCTCCCAGGCGTGGCGCCAGGTCGCCTCGTCGATCTTGTCGATCGAGCCGCCGGGAATGTCGCCGGCATTGTTGACCAGGACGTCGATGTCGGAGGCGTCCTTCGCCAGGCGCACGAGGTCCTCGCCCTTGCGCAGGTCGACGACATGCGTGGAAGCGTCGATCTGGTGCGCCGAACGCAGGCGGTCGGCGAGCGCCTTCAATTGATCGCCGCTGCGGGCGGCGAGGAGCAGATGACAGCCTTCCTCGGCAAAGGCTTCGGCGGCCGCGGCGCCGATGCCCTTCGATGCGCCGGTGATGAGGACGCGCTTGCCGCGCAGATGCAGATCCATGGGATTACTCGCTGTTCGGGAGGTTGCCGATTTCGTCGGCGGAAATTGTCCGGCGGAAGGAGCCTACGGTCAACATTGCACTGCAGCGTTGCGCGGGGATCAAGTTTGGTCCATTGCAAGCCAATCAAATAAGCGGCATTAGAGCATGATCCGGAAAAGTGGGTACCGGTTTTCCGAAAAGATCATGCTCAAACAAATAACCTGGATAGAGCGCGATGGAATCATCGCGCTCTATCTAGGCGGAAAGCTTCAAGGAATCTCTCGATGACCAACGCAAAGAAGACGTATCGGATCGCGGTCATTCCCGGCGACGGCATCGGCAAGGAAGTGATGCCGGAGGGCCTGCGCGTCATCGAGGCGGCGGCGAAAAAGCACGGGGTTGCCGTACATTTCGATCATTTCGATTTCGCCTCCTACGATTACTACGAAAAGCACGGCCAGATGATGCCGGACGACTGGAAGGACAAGATCGGCAAGCACGACGCGATCTATTTCGGCGCGGTCGGCTGGCCCGCGAAAATTCCAGATCACGTTTCTCTGTGGGGATCGCTGATCAAATTCCGCCGCGAGTTCGACCAGTACGTCAATCTGCGCCCGGTGCGGCTGATGCCCGGCGTGCCGTCGCCGCTCGCGGGCCGCAAGCCCGGTGACATCGATTTCTGGGTGGTGCGCGAGAACACCGAAGGCGAATATTCTTCGGTCGGCGGGCGGATGTTCCCGGATACCAGCCGCGAATTCGTGATCCAGGAAACCATCATGACGCGGACCGGCGTCGACCGTATCCTCAAATTCGCCTTCGACCTCGCGCAGTCGCGGCCGAAGCAGCATCTGACCTCGGCGACCAAATCCAACGGCATTTCGATCGCCATGCCGTATTGGGACGAGCGCGTCGAGGCGATGGGCAAAAACTATCCGAAGGTGAAGTGGGACAAGTACCACATCGATATCCTGACCGCGAATTTCGTGCTGCATCCGGACTGGTTCGATGTCGTGGTCGGCTCCAATCTGTTCGGGGACATCCTGTCCGATCTCGGCCCGGCTTGCACCGGCACCATCGGCATCGCGCCGTCGGGCAACATCAATCCGGAAGGCGATTTTCCGTCCGTGTTCGAGCCGGTGCATGGCTCGGCGCCCGACATCGCGGGGCAGGGCATCGCGAATCCGATCGGAATGATCTGGTCGGGCGCGATGATGCTGGAGCATCTCGGCGAGAAGGGCGCCGCGGAAGCAATCGTCGGCGCCATCGAGCGCACGCTCGGCGAACGCACGCTGCGCACCCGCGATCTCGGCGGCAATGCCGACACGAGCGCGTGCGGGAAAGCGGTGGCGGAGATGGTGGAGTAGGAAGGAGACCCTCATGGTGAGGAGGCGCGCTTGCGCCGTCTCGAACCATGAGGCCCGTGGCCCATCCTTCGAGACGCGGCCAAGCGGCCGCTCCTCAGGATGAGGGTGGAGTATGTGTTAGCCTACGCCTCTTGCACAATCCTCCGACAATGCTCCCATGCCGCGTGAATCAAATTCTCGCTCGCTTCCGGCGTGCGGAACGCCGAGTGTGCCGATAGCGTCACGTTCGGCAGTTTTGTCAGCGGATGATCTTTCGGCAGCGGCTCGATGTTGAAGACGTCGAGGCCGGCGTGGCGGATGTGGCCCGACTTCAGGGCATCAATCATCGCGGCCTCGTCGACAATCGCGCCGCGCGCGGTGTTGACGAGGATGACGCCGGGGCGCATCGCGGCGATGCGTTCGCGGGTGATGAAGCCTTTGGTGTCGTCGTTCAAGAGCAGATGCAGCGAGACGACGTGGCTGTCGGCGAGCAGCTTGTCGAGCTCCACGAATTCGACGCCCGGGTGTTTTTTCGGCGTCCGGTTCCAGGCGATCACCTTCATGCCGCTGCCGAGCGCGATCCGCGCGACCTCGGCGGCGATGCCGCCAAAGCCGATCAGGCCGAGCGTCTTGCCGGTGAGCTGCATGCCGTCCTCGCGCAGCCAGTTGCCGGCGCGCATCTCGCGGTCCATCTGCGCGATCACGCGCGCGGAGGCCCACATCAGCGCGATGGCGGATTCGGCGACCGCGGTGTCGCCATAGCCCTTGATCAGGTGCACTGAAATCCCGAGCTCGGCGAGTTCTTCCGGGTTCATGTAGCTGCGCGCGCCGGTGCCGAGGAACACCACATGCTTGAGGCCGGAACATTTGCGCGCGATGTCGGTCGGCAACGCGGTGTGGTCGATGACCGCGATCCCCGCGCCGTCGAGCACTTCCGGGAGCTGATCCGATTTGATGTCGGGGTTGCGGTTGATCCGCACCTTGGGATCATCGGGCTTTTCCAGCCGCTCGAAGATCACGGCCAGCGATTCATTGGCATCGACGAATACTCCGCGCAACGTGAGCCTCCCAGGTTCAGGTGATTTTCGATCAGGACGCGACGCCCGCGAGCGCCAGCACCGTATGCATCAACACGTTGGCGCCCGCCGCGCAATCGGCTTGCGTCGCATCTTCCAATTCGTTGTGGCTGACGCCGTCCTTGCAGGGCACGAACACCATGGCCGCGGGCATCACGGTGTTGAGGTTGCAGGCGTCGTGGCCGGCGCCGGAAGTGATGCGCCGGTGCGAATAGCCGAGCATCGTGGCGGCATTCTCGACGGCGTCCACGAGCTTGGGATTGAAATGAGTCGGCGGCTTGCGCCAGACCAGATCGAGCGTGACCTCGACCTTGCGCCTTGCCGCGATCTCCGCAATGGCTGTGCGCAGATCCTTGTCGAGCGCGTCCATGATCGCGGCGTCGGCGCTGCGGCAATCCATGGTGAAGGCGATCTCGCCGGGAATGACGTTGCGCGAGGGCTTTGCGATCACCGCCTCGCCGACGGTGCCGACCGCGTTGGGGCCGTGCTTCCTGGCGATGCTCTCCATCGCCAGCACGATTTCCGACAATGTCGCGAGCGCATCGCGCCGCAGCGGCATCGGTGTCGAGCCGGCATGGCTTTCGAAACCGGTGATCTTGCCGTCATACCAGAGCACGCCCTGGCCGGAATCGACCACGCCGATGGTCTTGTGCTCGGCCTCCAGGATCGGGCCCTGCTCGATATGCAGCTCGACGAAGCCGGAGAATTTCTGGGTGCCGACGGGGGTGTCGCCGCGATAGCCGATGCTGTCGAGCGCTTCCCCGACCGTGACCCCCTCGGCGTCCTTGCGCCCGAGGATATTGTCGGTGGTGAAATCGCCGACGTAGGCGGCGGAGGCCATCATCGCCGGCGCAAAGCGCGAGCCTTCTTCGTTGGTCCAGTTGCAGATGCAGATCGGCGTTTCCGTCTCGATCCCCGCATCGTTCAGCGTACGCACCACTTCGAGCGCCGCCAGCGTGCCGAGCACGCCGTCGAACTTGCCGCCGGTCGGTTGGGTATCGAGATGCGAGCCGAGGCCAACAGGCGGCTTCGACATGTCGCGTCCCTTGCGGACGCCGAACATCGAACCGAGCGCGTCGACATGGACCTCGAGCCCCGCGGCCTCGCATGCCCTGCGGAACCAGTCGCGCACCTGCTTGTCCTCGGCCGATAGCGTCAATCGCCGCACCCCGCCTTTCGGCGTGGCCCCGAATTTCGCGGTCTCGTGAATGGCGTCCCAGAGGCGGGCGGAATCGATTTGCAGGTTGGATACGGCGCGGCTCATGCGGCTATTCCCGTCAGTCTATCTCTCGCATTTTTCAATGGCGCGCCGGCGGGGCGTCGTCAACCTCGACGCCCGCTTGCGCGATCCGGCCGGCGAGATCGGCCACGCGCTCGACCGCAACCATTTCGGGCGATGCCAGCCAGGCGGCCGAGAACGTCAGCGGCGGGATGTTGAGCTCGGTGTCGAGCTGCTGCAACCGCCCATTGGCGAGCTCGTTTTCGACAATGGCGGCGGGAATCACGGCGATACCGAGGCCTTCATTCGCCATGTGGATCACGGTCGCCAACGACGCGCTGGCGTGCAGGCGGATCGGCGGTAGCTCGGGCCGATTGAACAGCGCGCGCACCATCTCATAGGGCCGGGTCTTGCTCGGAAAGGTGATGATCGGGAATTTCGCAAGCTCGGCCAACGCGTGCGGACCATTGCCGAAGCCAAGCGCGGGGCTGGCGAAGAAGCCAACGGGATAATCGCACAGCACCCGGTTGCGCACGCCGGCATCCGACGGCGGGCCGAGCACGAAAGCCAATTCGACTTCCTGCGCCAGCAACCTCGCATTGAGGTTCGGTGTGATGTCGACCTCGATCTCCAGCGACAGGTTCGGGTAGGTCGTGTTCACGCTCTTGATCAGCCGCGGCAACCAGGTGTGGACGATGGTTTCGGCGACGCCGAGCCGCAATATGCCGCGCATCGCCCGGGGGTCGCCGACCTCCGCCATCATCTCCGAGCGCAGGCCGATCAGCTTCTCGGCATAGACCATCATCTGCCGGCCGCTCGGCGTCGGCGAGGCCACCCGGTGGTCGCGGTTGAGCAGTCTGACGCCCATCTCGCGCTCAAGCCCGGCGATCCGCTGCGAAATCGCGGGCTGGGTGGTGTTGAGCCGCTGGGCGGCGCCGCGGAAACTGCCGAGCTTTACAACCCAGAGGAATGTCTCGATCGACCTGAAATCCAGCATTGCCAAGATACCCACGATATATCAATGATAAATCAGATTTATCGAATCTGATTAAAAACGACGATTAGACTTTATAGCACGGTTGGGATTGAGTGTGCTTGTCGAGATATTAGGCAGGACGGGAACATGACTGTTTTGACGGCACAGCGATCTCGCGGCACCGAAAAGATTCCCAGCCACGCGGCCCGTCTCGCCTGCCGCGCCGGCATGGCGACCTCCACGGCTGGTGTCGCCAACGGCTTCGTCCAGGGCAATCTGGCGATCCTGCCGGAAAAGCTCGCGGCCTCGTTTCACCGCTTCTGCCAGCTCAATCCGAAACCGTGCCCGATCATCGGCATGTCCGATGTCGGCGATCCCTGCATCCCCTCGCTCGGGCTCGATCTCGATATCCGCACCGACCTGCCGCGCTACCGCGTCTGGCGCGACGGCGAGGTGGCCGACGAGCCGACCGACATCCTGGCGCATTGGCGCGACGATCTCGTCGCCTTCGTGCTCGGCTGCTCGTTCTCATTCGAGGAAGCGCTGTTGTCAGAGGGCCTGCCGATCCGCCACATCGAGCGCAATGTGCGCGTGCCGATGTACCGCACCAATATCGCCTGCGCCCCGGCCGGGCCGTTCGCCGGCCCGATGGTGGTGTCGATGCGGCCGTTCAAGCCGAAGGACGCGATCCGCGCGGTGCAGATCACCTCGCGCTTTCCATCCGTGCATGGCGCGCCGGTGCATCTCGGCCATCCGCATTCGATCGGGATTGCCGATCTCGCCAAGCCCGACTATGGCGATCCGGTGCCGGTCGCACCCGACGAGATTCCGGTGTTCTGGGCTTGCGGCGTCACCCCGCAGGCGGTGATCGCGGCGGCAAAGCTGCCGTTCGCGATCACGCATGCGCCGGGATTGATGCTGGTGACCGATCTGCAGAACAAGCAGCTTGCCGTGCTTTGATGCAGCCGATGCCGCTCATTCAGGCTTTACCGCGTAGATTTCCCGTTTCATCGATAGCTCGCAAATAATAGAGGGTCTTGTAATGACGATTAGCCGCCGAGATGTGTTGCTTGGAGCCACTGCCGCCGCGGCCTTGGCGCCGATCGCGGCCCGCGCCGAAGCTGCCGACGTGCCGATCGGCATCATCTATCCGTTCTCCGGCGCCAACGCCCAGCAAGGTGTCGATGCGCAGAAGGCCTACGAGGTCGCGGCGGAAGTGATCAACAAGGACTACGATTTCGATCTGCCGCTGGCGAAGGGTGAAGGCCTGCCCGGCCTCGGCGGCGCAAAAGTCCGCCTCATCTTCGCCGATCACCAGTCCGATCCGCAGAAGGGCCGCGCCGAAACCGAGCGCCTGATCACCCAGGAAAAGGTCTGTGCCGTCATCGGCACCTATCAGAGCGCGGTCGCCGTCACCGTCAGCCAGGTCTGCGAGCGCTATCAGATTCCGTTCATCTCGGCGGACAATTCCTCGCCCAGCCTGCATCGCCGCGGCTTGAAGTTCTATTTCCGCGCCGCGCCCCATGACGAGATGTACTCGACTGCGATGTTCGATTTCTTCGATGCCATGAAGAAGAAAGGCACCAAGATCGAGACGCTGGCACTGTTCCACGAGGACACCATCTTCGGCACCGATTCCGGCAACGCGCAGCTCAAGCTCGCCAACGATCGCGGCTACAAGGTGCTGGCCGATATCAAGTACCGCTCCAACTCGCCGTCATTGTCGGCCGAAGTGCAGCAGCTCAAGGCTGCGAACGCCGACGTGCTGATGCCCTCGAGCTACACCACCGACGCCATCCTCTTGGTGAAGACCATGGCCGAGCTCGGCTACAAGCCGAACGCCATCGTCGCCCAGGACGGCGGCTTCTCCGAAAAAGCGCTGTATGACGCGGTCGGCGACAAGCTCGAAGGCGTGATCTCGCGCAGCACCTTCTCGCTCGATCTCGCCACCAAGCGGCCGATGGTCGGCAAGATCAACGCCATGTTCAAGGAGAAGTCGGCGAAGGATTTCAATGACCTGACCTCGCGGCAGTTCATGGGCCTGATCGTGATGGCGGATGCCATCAGCCGCGCCAAGTCCACCGACGGCGACAAGATCCGCGAGGCGCTGGTCTTAACCGACATCCCGGGCGAGCAGACCATCATGCCCTGGAAGCGCATCAAATTCGACGAGTTGGGCCAGAACAACGACGCCGATCCGGTGCTGTTGCAATATGTCGGCGGCAAGTTCGCTACCATCTCCCCGCCGCAGGCCGCCGTCGCCGAAGCGATTTGGCCGATGAAGTAAAATGCGATACGCGCATCACATCGCAATGCACGCCCTCATCCTGAGGAGCGGGCAAAGCCCGCGTCTCGAAGGATGGCCGCAACGCGCGGACTCGCGGCCATCCTTCGAGACGCGCGCAAGGCGCGCTCCTCAGGATGAGGTCGTTTGCGTGGAGGCGCATCGTTGACCGCCGAGACCATCATCCAAAGCCTTGCCTCGGGCCTCTTGATGGGCCTGCTCTACGGCCTGATCGCGGTGGGGCTGGCGCTGATCTTCGGGCTGATGGACGTCGTGAACTTCGCTCATGGCGAGTTCCTGATGATCGCGATGTACGCGACCTTCTTCCTGTTCGCGTATTTCGCGCTCGATCCGCTGTTGGCGGCGCCGCTGGTCGCGGCGGCGTTGTTCGTGTTCGGCGCGCTCGCCTATCTCCTGATCGTGCGCTTTGCGGTGCGCGCCAAGGCCAATGCTGGCATGGTGCAGATTTTTTCGACGTTTGGGCTCGCGATCGTGATGCGTGGCGTGGCGCAGTTCTTCTTCACGCCCGACTATCGCAGCGTCACGCACTCCTGGCTTGGCGGCAAGACCGTCTCAATCGCTGGAATCTTCCTCCCCGAGCCGCAGCTCGTGGGCGCGCTGGTGTCGATCGTGGCCTTCGCCGGGCTTTATTTCTTCATCAACCGCACCGATTTCGGCCGCGCGCTGGAAGCGACCCGTGAGGACGCGGGCGCCGTGGCCCTCGTCGGCATCGACAAGAACCGGGTGTTCGCGCTCGGCTGGGGACTTGGCGCGGCGCTGGTGGGCCTGGCCGGCGCCGTCATGGCGATCTTCTTCTACGTCTATCCCGACGTCGGCGCGTCGTTTGCGCTGATTGCTTATGTCACGGTGGCGCTCGGCGGTTTTGGCAGCGTGTTCGGCGCCTTCGCCGGCGGCATCCTCGTTGGACTCGTGGAAGCGACCACCGCATTGATCCTGCCGCCCTCGCTGAAATCGGTCGGCATCTACGCGGTCTACCTGCTCGTCGTCTTTATCCGACCGCGCGGCCTGTTCGGGTCGATCTGATGGACAAGAATTTTGCGCAGCGCCGGCGCCGGGAATTGCTGGGCGCGGCCGTTCTCGCGGGTATCGCAGCGTTGGTGCCGCTTTTCGTCAAGGACGTCTACGTCCAGAACATCATGGTGCTGACGCTGATGTACGCCGCGCTGTCGCAGAGCTGGAACATCCTCTCCGGCTATTGCGGACAGATCTCGCTCGGGCATGCGCTGTATTTCGGCCTGGGCGCCTATACGACCGCCATCCTGTTCACCAAGTTCGGCGTGCTGCCGTGGTTCGGCATGATCGGCGGCGGGGCGATTTCCGCTGTTATTGCGATGGCGCTCGGCTATCCCTGTTTTCGCCTGCGCGGCCATTACTTCGTGATCGCCACCATCGTCATTGCCGAGACTGCGCTGCTCCTGGTGCAGAACTGGAATTGGGCCGGCGCGGCGCTCGGCATCGACATTCCCATTCACGGCGATAGCTGGCTCCGCTTTCAATTCACCCGCTCCAAGCTACCCTATTTCTATTTCGCGCTCGTGCTCGCGGCCATCGCCTGGTTCGTGACCTGGTGGCTGGAGGATTCCAAATGGGGTTTTTGGTGGCGCGCGGTGAAGGACAATCCAGACGCTGCCGAGAGCCTCGGCGTCGTCGTGTTCAATTCCAAGATGGGTGCGGCCGCCGTCTCCGCGTTCCTCACCGCGGTCGGCGGCGGTTTTTATGCGCAGTTCGTCTCCTATATCGATCCCGAAAGCGTCATGGGCTTTCAGTTCTCGCTGTTGATGGCGCTGCCGGCGGTGTTAGGGGGCATCGGCACGCTGTGGGGACCGATGCTGGGCGCGGTCATTCTGATCCCACTGACGGAATTGACACGGTCCTTCATCGGCGGATCGGGGCGTGGCATCGACCTGATCGTCTACGGCACCTTGATCGTCTTGATTTCGCTGGCGCGGCCGCAAGGCTTGGTCAGCCTGTTTGCGAAGGCCCGCCTGCGAGGCCTGCTCAGCCTGTTCTCGCGCCAGCGCAAGGCGGTTGCACCATGACGCCCTTGCTCGAAACCCGCGGCGTCACCCAGCGCTTCGCAGGACTCGTCGCCAACAGCAACGTCTCGATCTCGGTCGGGCGCGGCGAGATCGTTGGCCTGATCGGGCCCAACGGCGCCGGCAAGTCGACGCTGTTCAATTTGATCGCCGGCGTCTTTCCGCCGACCGAAGGCTCCATTCTGTTCGACGGCCAGGACATCACCGCACTGCCGGCGGCGGAGCGCTGCCAGCGCGGCATCGCGCGCACTTTTCAGGTGGTCAAGAGTTTCGAGACCATGAGCGTGATCGACAACGTCATCGTCGGTGCGCTGGTGCGAACCACCGTGATGCGGGAAGCCCGGCGCAAGGCGCATGAGGTGCTGGAGTTCGCAGGGCTTTCCGCCCGCGTGGACGTGCTCGCCAGCGACCTGATCCCGTCGGAAAAACGCCGGCTCGAGGTGGCCCGCGCGCTTGCCACCGAACCAAAGCTGCTGCTGCTCGACGAGGTGCTGACCGGTCTTACCCCGATCGAGGCCCAGACCGGCGTCGAGCTGGTACGCCGCGTGCGCGAGACCGGCGTCACCGTGCTAATGGTCGAGCATGTCATGGAGATCGTGATGCCGCTGGTCGACCGCGCCATCGTGCTCGACCTCGGCAAGGTGCTGATCGAGGGCAAGCCGGCCGACATCGTCCGCGATCCAAAGGTCATCACCGCCTATCTTGGGGACCGTCATGCTGTCGGTGCATGAAGTCACCACCGCCTATCAGGGACTGGTGGCGATCTCCTCGGTCTCGATCGAGGTCGAGAGGGGCGAGATCGTCTGCGTCGCCGGCGCCAACGGCGCGGGCAAGTCGACGCTGTTGAAATCGATCGCCGGCGCCGAGCGCCCGCGCTCCGGCACGGTCACCTTCGATGGCGCGCGCATCGATGGGCTCGCGCAGCACCTGATCACCGCGCGCGGCATCGCCTATGTGCCGGAAAACCGAAGATTGTTTCCGCGCCTGTCGGTGCGCGACAATTTGCGGCTCGGCAGCTATCTCTATCGCAGCGAGACCAATCGCGAGGAGCCGCGGGCGCTGGTATTCGAGCTGTTTCCGAGGCTGTCCGAGCGCCTGGAGCAGCGCGCCGAGACGCTCTCAGGCGGCGAGCAGCAGATGCTCGCGATCGGCCGCGCGCTGATGACGCGGCCGCGGCTGTTGATGCTGGACGAGCCGTCGCAAGGCATCATGCCAAAGCTGGTCGACGAGATTTTTCAGGCCGTCAAGCGCATTCGCAACGCCGGCATGACGGTCCTAATCGTCGAGCAGCGCATGGCCGAGTGCCTCGACATCGCCGACCGCGCCTATATCCTGCAGACCGGTCGCGTGCTGATGCAGGGAGGCGCGGCGGAGATCAAGGGCAATCCGGACGTGCGCAAGGCGTATCTGGGATTGTAGTGCACGTGTCCCGGACGCGGTGCAGCGTCCTTCACGTTGCGCCACGGAGCCGGGGACCCACATTCGCAGCGAAGCCATGGACCCCGGACGGCAGCGCACCTGACACAGTCGTGTGCAGGCGCTGCGGCGTTCAAGAAATCGCGACTCGCCGTCACCGACGTAGATAAGATAGCTCTGTCATCGCCCGAAGCGGCGCGAGCTTGCTTCGCTTCATAGCCACAAAGGAGATGACGCGTGGTCGATCTTAATGCCCTTACCCCATCGGAGATGGCGCGCTTGCTCGGCAAACCGGAAGGCGAGGCGGGTCGCGCCGTCGGCGAACGGCTGAACCGCGTCAACGCCGACATCACCGCCGCGGTCTACCGGCGTCTTCTGCTTCGGCCAGGTGACCGTGTGCTGGAAATCGGCTTCGGCAACGGCAAGCTGCTGACGGCGCTATTGGCCTGCGCCGACGACCTGACCTATGTCGGCGTGGATATTTCGGAGACCATGGTCACCGAGGCCATTGCCTTCAACGCCGAACTCGTCGCGGCCGGCCAGGCGTCGTTCCGGCTGGCCCCGGCGGAGGCGATCCCTTGCCCCGATCAAAGCTCCGACAAGGTCTTCGCGGTCAATGTCATCTATTTCTGGCCGGACCCGGTGCGAGCGCTGGCGGAAATGCGCCGCGTTCTGCGCCCCGGCGGAACGAGTGTGATCGCCGCGGTCAAGCCGGACACCGATCAGCCGCCACCGCCCTTCGCCCGCGAGGAATATGGTTTTCGTGTGCGCGACGCGGCAACCGTGGCAGCGCTGCATCGCGAAGCCGGCTTCGGACAGATCGAGCTCGAGGACTATGAGGAAATGTCAACGCGCCCCGATGGAACGCCGTGGAAACGGCGCTATTCAATTGTCGTCGCGCGACCCTGAGCGATCCTGCTCCGATGGCGTCAGTACTAGGATGGGTGGAGCGAAGCGACGCCCATCAATTGCGATTCGCGAAGATGATGGGTTTCGCGAAGGGCTCAACCCATCCTACACGCTACAAACTGGTAGGCTGTCATGATACGAGTTTTTTACCGCTAACTTGCTGTTGTACCCATGACCATTCTTCCTTCAGGATTTCGCGTGTGACTTTTTGGACTTTTTCGAGCGCTACGACATGGTCGTTCGAGGCAGTGGAAACTCCTGGAACGGCTTTGGCGTAGTCTTCAATTGCGCGAAAAAGTGCATGTCGTGTCTCAGGAGCCACGTCTAAAGAAAGTCCAAGCAGTGCAGAAACCCTGTTGCGCTCGAACGTTTTCTCTTCCTGCTCTTTGAGCATCCTTGCGAATTCTGCGCTCTGCTTTTCTGACATCTGAGGATGGCTTTTTTGGATGGCCGTCATGCTTTTCGCAAGAAATTCGGCTCTCTCAATTAAGGCCGCAAGGCTTGCGATGTTTGACTGAATGGATTCGATCAACTTCACTCGGCCACTTACCAAGATAGTAGCTCTTGCGTTCAACCGAGCTATCCGCATCTGCGTAAGTGGACCAAAGACTGTCGCTATTAAGCTAACACTAACTGCTGCGAGGCTTGTCACCACAAGTAGCTCATCCTTGTGGTCGTGAATGACGGTAAGAGCGCTTTCCAACATGTCAGAGACCTCCCCTAGCAATACCGGATGCAGCAAGAAAAAATAATGGTTAGCACGAAGGGCTCGCCCCATCCTGCGTGCAGCCTGAACTTTTATCCAATTTTTAGCGGCGGCGGCGATATGACGGGCCGTGTCCGGGCTCGCAATGACGGGGAGGCGCGTTTGTGTCCGTCATGCCCGGGCTTGTCCCGGGCATCCACGTCTTACTTTCTTGAGCGGGCCAAAGACGTGGATGGCCGGGTCAAGCCCGGCCATGACGTGGAGAGACTAGTCCTGCCCGTGCTCCGGCAACGTCAGCCCGAACACCTTCGCCAAATCCGCGACCTGCGCTGGCGAGAGATATCGCGGGTTCAACCCGCGCAGCAGCAGATAGAGTTTTGCGGTTTCTTCCAGCTCCTCGATCGCGAACACGGCGGCTTCCAGCGTATCGCCTGAAACCACCGGGCCGTGATTAGCGAGCAGCACGGATGAATATTTTCCCGCGAGCCCCTTGATGGCGCCGGCGACATCAGGATCGCCCGGACGGTAATAGGGCACGAGCGCGGTGGCGCCGCATTTCATCAGGTAATACGCCGTCATCGGCGGCAGCGCCGCGTGCGGATCGATCTCCGGCAGCATCGAGAGCGCGACCGAATGGGTGGAATGCAGGTGCACCACCGCGCGCGCCGCGCCCCGGGTCTGATACAGCGCGGAATGCAGCGGCACCTCCTTGGTCGGGGCGTCGCCGGAGACGAGCTTGCCGTCGGCGTCAAGCCGCGACAGCCGCGCCGGGTCGAGGAAGCCGAGCGAGGCGTTGGTCGGCGTCACCAGCCAGCCGCCGTCGTCAAGTTTCACGCTGATATTGCCTGACGAGCCAGGCGTCAGCCCGCGCTCGAACAGCGAGCGGCCGAGCCGGCAGATGTCTTCGCGGACCTTGGTTTCGGTCATGTCGGCCACCCATTTTCCGCCTTGTCTCATGCTTTGGCAGCGCGGCCAAGCCGTGATACCCAGAGGACAAGGCCGTCGCCGTCGGCCGTCTGGGAACCCAAGACCTAACAAGCGACGTAGAGGGATTTGCCGCATGACTGACACCGCAAAACCGCAGGTCGCCGTGATCGGGCTCGGCTCGATGGGCTTTGGCATGGCGACGTCGCTGCGGCGTGCAGGGTTCGGGGTGACCGGCTGCGACGTCATGGCCGACAGCGTCGCGCGGTTAGTCAACGACGGCGGCAAGGGCGCCAACACGCCGGCGGAAGCCGCGAAAGCGGCCGACATCGTGATCAGCGTGGTGCTCAATGCCGCGCAGACCGAAACCATTCTGTTCGGCAAGGACGGCGTTTCGGAAGCGCTCAAGAAGGACGCCGTGTTCGTGTCTTCCGCCACCATGGACCCGGAGGTCGCACGCCGCCTTGCTCGGCAATTGGAGCCGACCGGGCGGCATTATCTGGACGCGCCGATCTCCGGCGGGGCGCAGCGCGCTGCCCAGGGCGAACTGACCATTCTCGCATCCGGCAGCCCGGCCGCGTTCGCCAGGGCGCGGCCCGCGCTCGATGCCATGGCGGCAACACTCTACGAGCTCGGCGATGCGCCGGGCCAGGGCGCCGCGTTCAAGATGATCAACCAGTTGCTCGCGGGCGTGCATATCGCGGCCGCATCCGAGGCGATCACCTTCGCCGCCAGGCAGGGGCTCGATCTGCGCAAGGTCTATGAGGTGATCACGGCCTCGGCCGGCAATTCCTGGATGTTCGAGAACCGCATGCCGCATGTGATCGACGGCGATTACAAACCGCGCAGCGCGGTGGAAATTTTTGTGAAAGACCTCGGCATTGTCCAGGACATGGCGCGCGGGGCGAGATTCCCGGTGCCGTTGGCGTCAGCCGCGCTGCAGATGTTCCTGATGGCCGCAGCGTCCGGCATGGGCCGCGACGACGATGCGTCGGTAGCGCGGCTTTATGCGCGCATCGGCGGCACCACTCTGCCGGGCGAACAGAAGTAACAAAGAGAAGAGGATCGTCGATGCCGCGTTTCGCCGCTAATCTCACGATGATGTTCAACGAGGTGCCTTTTCTCGATCGCTTCGACGCGGCAGCCAAGGCGGGTTTCACGGCTGTGGAATTCCTGTTCCCCTATGAGCATCCGGCAAGGGAAGTCGGCGAGCGGCTGAAGGCGGCCGGCCTGACGCAGGCGCTTTTCAATCTGCCGCCCGGCGATTGGGCGGCCGGCGAAAAGGGCTTTGCGGCGCTGCCGACGCGTTTCGCCGATCTGCAGGAGAGCCTTCGCACCGCGCTGCCTTACGCGCAGGCAACCGGCGTCAAGCGGCTGCATCTGATGGCGGGCATCGCCGAGCGCAGCGACGCCAAGGCGGTGGAGGCGTTTTACAAATCGGTGGCGTGGGCTGCGGAATTCTTCGCGCCCCACGGCCTCGACGTCGTGATCGAGCCGATCAACCCGCGCAACGTGCCCGGCTACTTCCTCAACGATTTCCACTTCGCGCGCGAGGTGATCGTCGAGCTGAAGATCCCTAACCTGAAATTGCAGTTCGACATCTATCACTGCCAGATCATCCATGGCGACGTCACCATGCATCTGCGCGAGATGATGCCGATCATCGGCCACATCCAGATCGCCAGCATCCCCTCGCGCCATGAGCCCGACGGCGAGGAGCTGAACTACCCGTTCGTGTTCGAAGAGCTCGACCGGCTCGGCTATGGCGGCTTTGTCGGCTGCGAGTACAATCCGCGCGGCAAGACGACAGATGGCCTTGCCTGGTTCAAGCCGTATGCGGGAGCAAAACCGTGACCCTAAAACTCGGCTGCATTGCCGACGATTATACCGGCGCCTCCGATCTCGCCAACACGCTGACGCGTGCTGGCCTGCGCACGGTGCAGACCATCGGCGTGCCCGCGGACGATCTGGCAATGCCCGAGGTCGATGCGGTCGTGGTGTCGTTGAAGAGCCGGTCGATCGAGGCGTCGCTTGCGGTCAGCCGCTCGCAATCGGCCGAGAAGTGGCTGCGCGGGCGCGGTGCCGCGCACGTGCTGTTCAAGATCTGCTCGACCTTCGATTCCACCGACAAGGGCAATATCGGCCCGGTCATGGACGCGCTGCGCGCCGATGCCGGCGAGACGATCGTGCTGGTGACGCCGGCCTTTCCGGAAACCGGGCGCACGGTCTATCAGGGCAATCTGTTCGTGGGCTCGGTGCCGTTGAACGAGAGCCCGCTGAAGGACCACCCGCTCAACCCGATGCACGATTCCAACCTGGTGCGGGTGCTAGCGCGGCAGAGCAAGACCAGGATCGCCCTCGTCGATCTCGCCGTCGTCGCGCGCGGGCCGGACGCGGTTCGCGCGCGCCTTGCCGATCTGTCCAGGAGCGGCGTTGGTGCTGCGGTCATCGATGCAGTGTTCGACCGCGATCTGGAAACCATCGGCGCGGTGGCGCTGGATCACCGTCTGTCGGTCGGTGCGTCCGGCATCGGGCTTGGATTGGCGCGGGCGATCGTCGCCGCGTCCGGGGGCAAGGCGAAGGCGGTTGACGCCGCATCCGAAGCTGCGGTCGGCGGGCCGGCCGCCTGCCTTGCCGGCAGTTGTTCGCAGGCGACGCTGCAGCAGATTGCCAACGCCGAGAAGATCATGCCGGTGCTGCATCTCGATCCCGACCGCGTGGTGGCGGGCAAGGAGGAGGCCCGCCGCGCGCTGGCCTGGGCCAGAGAGCGGCTCGAAAGCGGCGCGGTCCTGATCGCCTCCAGCGCGACCCCGGACGAAGTTTTGGCCCTTCAGTCACGCCATGGCCGCGACGCCGCCGGACACGCCATCGAGCAGGCGATGGCCGACATCGCCGAGGGGCTGGTGCAAGCCGGGGTCCGCCGGCTGGTGGTCGCCGGCGGCGAAACCTCCGGCGCGGTGGTCGACCGCCTCGGCATTCCCGGTTTTCTGGTCGGCGCGGAAATCGCCGCCGGCGTGCCGGTGCTGCGCGCGGTCGGCGCCAGGCGAAGCGCGATGTTGCTTGCGCTGAAATCAGGCAATTTCGGCGGACCGGAGTTTTTCGCCGACGCGCTTGGGCTCATGCGCTGAGTGCAAAGCGAGCTTCATTCCTTATCGATTTTCGGCAAGTTCCTGCATTCGGTGCCGGCGGCCCGACGAGACGCAGTTCGCAATCCCCGTAAATTTACGCTGCCGGAAATTAACCGAAATCGAGAGCCTGCCGACTACGATTCGCCGCGGCGAGGAGGATGCATTCGGGATGCGCCCTCGCGGGTCAACCAAAGAGCCGCCGCTAGCCCGTGGAGATTGAGGATGTCGTTCGCATTGCTGCGCCGGTTCAGAATGACCATTGGCCGCAGGATTTATGCCCTTATCGGGCTCAGCATCCTCGGACTATTGGGTATCGGAGCGCTCGACTCGCGCGAGCTGGCATTGAGCCTCAGGCAGCAGAAGCAGATCGAGCTGCAGCATCTTGGCGAACTGGCCCTTGGTATCGTCAAGGAAGAGCACGCGGCGGCGCAGAAGGGCGACGTTGCGGTCGCCGACGCGCAGAAGCGGGCGATGGCCCGGATCGCGGCGCTACGATATGGCAACAACGATTATTTCTGGATCAACGACATGCAGCCGCGCATGGTCATGCATCCGATCAAGCCGGAGCTGAACGGCAAGGATCTCACATCCAACAAGGACCCGAACGGAAAGGCCTTGTTTGTCGAGTTTGTCAACGTCGTCAGAAAAGATGGAGCGGGCTTCGTCGACTACGAGTGGCCAAAGCCGGGTTTTGACAAGGCGCAGCCCAAGTTGTCCTACGTCGTGGGCTTTGCTCCCTGGGATTGGGTCATCGGCACCGGTGTCTATATCGACGATCTCAGCGCGCAGACCTGGGCGTCGACCCAGCGCACGCTGCTGGTTGCCGGCCTGGTGCTGCTGTTCACACTTGCCGTATCGATGCTCGTTGCCCGCGGCATTACCACGCCGCTGCAGCGCGTGACGGTCGCCATGAATGATCTCGCCGGCGGCAGGCTCGACGTCGAGGTGCCCGGCATCGGCCGGCGTGACGAGGTCGGCGAAATGGCGGCCGCCGTCGAGGTGTTCAAGAGCAACGCGATCGCCCGTCAGGGACTTGAAGGCGAGCAAAGGGAGGCGGAGGCCCGCGCCGTCGCCCGGCGCAGGGCGGATATGCACAAGATGGCCGAGGATTTTGAGGGGACGGTCGGCGAGATCATCGAGACGGTCACTTCGGCCTCGACGCAACTTGAAGCCTCTGCCGGTACGCTGAGCTCGACCGCAGAGCGCGCGGAGGAGCTCGCGACGATGGTCGCTGCCGCCTCGGAAGAGGCGTCCACCAACGTTCAATCGGTGGCATCCGCGACCGAAGAGATGGCTTCCTCCGTCAACGAGATCAGCCGTCAGGTCCAGGAATCGGCGCGGATGGCCGGCGATGCGGTCGGTCAGGCGCGCACCACGACCGAGCGCGTCGGTGAGCTGTCGAAGGCTGCAACCACGATCGGCGACGTCGTCGAACTCATCAATACGATCGCCGGCCAGACCAACCTGCTGGCGCTGAATGCGACCATCGAGGCGGCGCGCGCCGGCGAAGCCGGGCGCGGCTTCGCGGTCGTCGCTTCCGAAGTGAAGGCGCTCGCCCAGCAGACCGCGAAGGCGACCGGCGAGATCGGGCAGCAGATCGCCGGCATCCAGTCGGCAACGCAAGAGTCCGTGAACGCGATCCGGGAAATCTCCGGCACCATCGAAAAACTGTCGGAGATTTCCTCGGCGATCGCGGCGGCGGTGGAAGAGCAGGGCGCCGCAACCCAGGAGATCGCCCGCAACGTGCAGCAGGCCGCTCACGGCACCCAAAAGGTCTCCGCCAACATCACCGATGTACAACGTGGTGCGTCCGAGACCGGATCGGCTTCCTCCCACGTTCTCTCCGCGGCGGAGTCGCTGTCCGGCGAGTCGAGCCGCCTCAAGGTTGAGGTCAGAAAATTTCTCAACTCGGTGCGCACCGCCTGAGCGCGCACCGCATCAAATGAATCCGGAAAGGCGGTGCCTGCAGGTATCGCGGAAGTGAAGGCAAGGATTGATTCGTGATGTTGGCTCTTCGCCTCAGTTCGGGTAAATCAGCGCGATCGAACCGGCTGACGTAGCTGGTCTTATCGGCGTGTGAGGAATGCCTATTTTATGGTCGCTCTGGTTCGCATCGCGCTAAGCCGGCCGTATACCTTTGTCGTGCTCGCGCTGCTGCTCCTGATCATCGGGCCGCTCGCGGCGCTCCGCACGCCCACCGATATCTTCCCCAACATCGGCATCCCCGTGATCGGCGTGGTCTGGCAATATACCGGCCTGCCGCCGGATCAGATGTCGGGCCGCATCGTCACGCCGTTCGAGCGCGCGCTGACCACGACCGTCAACGACATCGAGCACATCGTTTCCAATTCCTATAACGGCTTCGGAATCATCAAGATCTTCTTTCAGCCGAATGTCGATATCCGCACCGCCAACGCCCAGGTCACCGCGATCTCGCAGACCCTGATCAAGCAGATGCCTCCGGGCGCGACGCCGCCGCTGATCCTCAACTACAGCGCCTCCACCGTGCCGATCATCCAGGTCGCGCTGTCAGGCGACGGCCTCACCGAGCAAAATCTCGCCGATATCGGCATCAACCAGCTGCGCACCCCCCTGATCACGGTGCAGGGCGCCGCGATTCCGTATCCCTATGGCGGCAAGCAACGCCAGATCCAGATCGACCTCGACCCGCAGGCCTTGCAGGCGCGCGGCCTCTCAGGCCAGGACGTCGCCAATGCGCTCGCTGCCCAAAACCTGATCACCCCGGTCGGCACCCAGAAGATCGGCGAATTCGAATACAACATCCAGCTCAACAACTCGCCGCTCAGAATCGAAGAGCTCGGCGATCTCCCGATCAAGACCGTCAACGGCGCCATGGTCTATGTCCGCGACGTCGCCCATGTCCGCGACGGCAATCCGCCGCAGACCAACATCGTTCACGTCAACGGCAACCGCTCGGTGCTGATGATGGTGCTCAAAGCTGGCTTCACGTCGACGCTCGACATCATCGCCGGCATCAAGCAGAAGGTGATCGACGTCAAGGACCAGATGCCGGAGGCGCTCCGGATCGGCTTCATCGGCGATCAATCGGTGTTCGTGCGCAGCGCCATCTCCGGCGTCGCCTATGAAGGCGTGATCGCGGCACTGTTGACGTCGGTCATGATCCTGCTGTTCCTCGGAAGCTGGCGGTCGACGCTGATCATCGCGGTTTCGATTCCCCTGTCGGTGATGGGCGCGATCGTGATGCTGTGGGCGATCGGCGAGACGCTGAACATCATGACCCTCGGCGGGCTCGCGCTCGCGGTCGGCATCCTGGTCGACGAAGCCACGGTGACCATCGAGAACATCAACTGGCATCTCGAGCAGGGCAAGGCGGTCGAAACCGCGATCATGGACGGCGCCAACCAGATCGTGGTCCCGGCCTTCGTCTCGCTGCTCTGCATCTGCATCGTGTTCGTGCCGATGTTCTTCCTGACCGGCGTCGCCCGCTTCCTGTTTGTGCCGATGGCCGAAGCCGTGATGTTTGCGATGCTGTGGTCGTTCATCCTGTCGCGCACGCTGGTGCCGACGATGGCGAATTATCTCTTGCAGCAGCACGAGGACCATGCCGGCGCGCCGCCGTCGCGCAATCCGCTGGTCAGGTTTCAGCGCAGCTTCGAGGCAGGCTTCGAGCACGTGCGCGGCGCCTACCGCGACCTGCTGTCGCTTGCGATGCGGGGCCGGGCGGTGTTCGTGCTCGGCTTCCTTGCTTTCGTCGCCGCCTCGTTCCTGCTGGTGCCCTATATCGGACGCAACTTCTTTCCCGCGGTCGATACCGGGTCGATCCTGATGCATGCCCGCACCCAGATCGGGACCCGGATCGAGGAGAGCGCCAACCAGTTCGCGGAGGTGCAGAAGGCGATCCACAAGATCATTCCGCCTGCGGAAATCGACACCATGGCCGACAACATCGGCATGCCGATCTCCGGCATCAACATGACCTACAACAACACCGGCGTGATCGGCCCGCAGGACGGCGACGTCCAGATCAAGCTGAAAGAGGGCCACCGGCCCACCGCCGACTATGTCCAGGCGCTGCGCGCGCAGTTGCCGCGTGCCTTTCCGGGCATGACCTTTGCGTTCCTCCCCGCAGACATCGTCAGCCAGATCCTGAATTTCGGCGCGCCGGCGCCGATCGACCTGCAGGTCCGCGGCGCCAACGTGCTTGCGAATTTCGCCTATGCCGACAAGCTTCTGAACAGGATTCGCCGCATCCCCGGCATTGCCGATGCGCGCATCCAGCAATCGCCTGATAATCCAACCTTCAACATCGATGTCGACCGCACCCGCGCGCAATATGTCGGCTTGACCGAGCGCGACGTCACCAACAGCCTGACCGTCAATCTCGCGGGCAGCGGGCAGGTCGCGCCGACCTACTTCCTCAATCCGGATAACGGCGTGTCGTATTCGATCGTGATGCAGACGCCGCAGTTCCAGGTCGATTCGCTGGGCGCGCTGGAGACGTTGCCGATCACGGCGGCCTCGACGGCGAACCCGCCGATCCTCGGCGGCATCGCCAACATCACCCGCTCGATTTCGAGCGCGGTGGTTTCCCAATACGACATCCAGCCGATGGTGCAGATCTTTGCAACCCCGCAGGGCCGCGATCTCGGCGCGGTCGCCGCCGATGTCAGGGCCGCGATCGCCGACACCGCCAAGGAAGTGCCGAAGGGAAGCTCGGTGGTCCTGCTCGGCCAGGTGCAGACCATGAACAGCGCGTTTTCCGGGCTGCTGTACGGGCTGCTCGCGGCCGTGGTGCTGATCTATCTGCTGATCGTGGTGAACTTCCAGTCATGGTCCGATCCGTTCGTGATCATCACCGCCTTGCCGGCGGCGCTCGCCGGCATCATCTGGATGATGTTCGCGACAGAGACGACGCTGTCGGTGCCGGCGCTGACCGGCGCGATCATGTGCATGGGCGTCGCCACCGCCAACAGCGTGCTGGTGATCAGCTTTGCCCGCGAGCGCTACGAAGAACTGGGCGATCCGGTCGCGGCTGCGATCGAGGCCGGTTTTGTCCGTTTCCGTCCGGTGTTGATGACGGCGCTCGCGATGATCATCGGTATGACGCCGATGGCGCTCGGTCTCGGCGATGGCGGCGAGCAGAACGCGCCGCTCGGGCGAGCGGTAATCGGTGGCCTGATCTTTGCAACGACGGCGACGTTGATGTTTGTACCTGTCGTCTTCAGCATGGTACACAGGAAGCACGGTGTCATCGCCGACGCCGAACCGGAGACCCCGTATGCCCACTGAAAACAACCCGCCGGTCTCTCGCCGGAAGTTGGGGATTTTCGGCGTGCTGGCAGGCCTCGCCGCCGTCCTCGTTGTGGTGACCGGAATCCGCGCGCGCGAAGATGCGAACGCGAGGTTGCGCGAATGGACCGACGACCAGGCGATCCCGACCGTGGCGGTGGTCGCGCCCGACGCGCGGGCGCTGAGCCCGACCTTCGATTTGCCGGGGCGGCTGGAAGCCTATTACCGCGCGCCGATCCTCGCGCGCGTCAACGGCTATCTGAAAAGCTGGAGCGTCGACATCGGCGCGCGGGTCAAGGCAGGCCAGGTGATCGCCGAAATCGAGGCACCGGATCTCGACCAGCAATTGCTGCAGGCACGGGCCGATCTCGCGAGCCAGGAAGCCAGCGCGAAACTGTCGGAAGCAACCCTGGCGCGGCGCAAGACGCTGATCGCGTCGAATTTCGTCTCGATGCAGGAAATCGACGAGCGCACCGCCGATCTCTCCAACAAGAACGCCGCGGTGAAGGCAAGCCAGGCCAATGTCGAGCGGCTGGAAGCGCTCGCCAGCTACAAGAAGATCACGGCCCCCTTCGATGGTGTCGTCACCGCGCGCGACACCGATGTGGGCGCCCTGATCAATGCCGGCGGCGGCAGCGGTCCGCCGATGTTCGTGGTTTCCGACATCACCAAGCTTCGTGTCTATGTCAACGTTCCCCAGAGCTACGTGCCCTCGATCAGGGTCGGCGCCAAGGGCGTGATCACCGTGCCGGAATATCCGAACCGGACTTTCCCGGCGACGGTGGAAGCTTCCTCGCAGTCGGTCGACGTCGGCTCCGGCACGACGCGGATGCAGCTCGGGCTCGACAATTCGAGTGGCGAATTGCTGCCCGGAAGTTACGCCAATGTGCGCCTGAACCTGCAGCGCGAAGGTGTGCCGCTGCATATTCCAGCCAGCGCCCTGATCTTCAACGGCAGCGGCCTTCGCGTTGCGACCGTGGGCGCCGACGACAAGGTGCTGTTCAAGACCGTCACCATCGCGCGCGATCTCGGCAAGGAGATCGAGCTGGGCTCGGGCCTTTCGCCCGACGACCGCGTCATCGTCGCGCCGCCCGACGGTCTTGCCGATGGCGATGAAGTGCGCATCGCGGGTGCCGCGGCAAAGGGCAGGCCGGCGAAGATTTCCGAGCGACAGGACGTGAAGGGGTAGGGCACACTCTATCAGTCGTCATGCCCGGGCTTGACCCGGGCATCCACGTCTTCCCTTTTCGTGGCCATAAGGCGTGGATGGCCGGGACAAGCCCGGCCATGACGGAGACAGTGTCTTACCCCACCCGCCACTCCAGCACGCCGTCATCGGCCGTTGCGAGTTCGCCGAGCGAACCCACCGGCGTGCGGTCCAGGTTCATCAGATGCGAAAGCGTGTTGCCATCTTGCGCCGGCACCCGCGCCAGCGCACGGGTATTTTCCGGCGTGCGCAGCATCACCACGCCGTGCTCGACCTCGCCGTTGCGGCCGTAGATCACGGTAAAACTTTCGACCTTGGCCTTGCCGCTACCTTCGGTGACGAAGTCGGGCGCCGCGCGCTTGCGGCTGTTGGCTTCGGCCTGCACGCTGCTGTCCTGCTTGAGCGGCTCGCGCGGCGGCTGTCGCGACAACACCAGCGCGTGGTGCTTGGTGACGAAACCGCCCTGGCCATAGAGCAGGCCGAGTTTTGCGCCGCTGCGCAAGCTTCGGACCATCGCGCAGGCTGCCTGCGTCATGTAGGTGTTGAGCGGCGCGCCGAAGAACGTCAATCCGCCGGTCACGGTCGGCTGCACATCGGCGCCCAGGCCAAGCGTGCGTCGCGCCATTTTCGGCACGCAGGGGAAACAGCTATAGAGCTCGATCGCGTCGAACGCCCTGCCGTCGCCGCCGGCCAAATCCGTCACCGCGTTGAGCACCGCGTTCTGCGGATGGCTCTCGAAGAACTGGTCGCGGAGAAGATAATCGCGCGGCTCTTCCGCTGACGCGCCGCCCCATGGGTAGATCAGCCGATCCTCGGCGATGCCGGCCTCGCGCGCTTTGGCACGGTTCGTCAGCAGCACCACCGCGCCCATGTTGACGGTCGGATTGGCCACCATCAGCTTGGTGTAGGGCCAGGCGATCAGGCGGTTGTCGGAGGAGGGCGTGGTGATTTCCTCGGGCGCAAAATGCCGTTTCAGCCAGGCGTTCGGATTGTGCGAGGCAGCCTGCGAATAACGCGACCATAGCTCGCCGGACTCCGCCATCGCCTCGCGCGGCGTCTGGCCCCAATGCGCCGAGCTTGCTATCTCGTAGAAAGGATAGACGGTCACCGGGCGGAACACGCCGAGTTTGACGGCCATCGGTTTCTGGAACGCGGCGCCGCGCTTCGGCTCTTCCACGTCGTGGGCGAACGGTGTCCAGGGTAGCGTCACGCCGGCGCGCTCGGCCTTGGTCGCACTCGACTGCGCCTCAGCGCCGCAGACCGCGGCGACCGAGCATTCGCCGCGCGCGATGCGCTGCGCCGCCTCGTGCAGATAGCGGATCGGGCTCTCGCCGCCGACCGGGCCGTAATAGAGATGCGCCGGCGCAATGCCGAGGCGCGCGGCAAGCTGCTTTTCCGGGTCGCGGTAGCGCCAGCTCAGGAAATTGACGACGTCGAGCGATTGGATTTCACCGAGCAATTTCGCGCCGGAGTCAGCCTCCGCCCGCTTCAGCGCCTCTTCGAGCAGCGCGAGCGGCTCGAGGCCTGCGGTGATTTCCTTCGGGCGATCGACGATCTCGCCGACGCCGACGATGACGGGGATAAGGTGGTCGGGGATGGGGGAGTCAGACATTTCTTCTTTCTTGCTTCAAAGTTTCGACGGCGCCGTAATTTTACTCCGTCATTGCGAGCGAAGCGAAGCAATCCATCTCTCCGCGGAAAGAAAGAAGGATTGCTTCGTCGCTTCGCTCCTCGCAATGACGGCGGTGGTCTGGTCTACTCCCCCACCAGCGCATTCATGTGCTCGACCGCTTCGGCAAAGTCCTCCTTGAACTCCTGCACCACGGCGCCGGCCGATTTCACGCTGTCGATCAGGCCGACGCCCTGGCCGACGAAATAGCTGACGAGGTCGCGCGCCTTGGCGTTGCCGGCGGCGGCGGCGCGGTCGATTGAATTGAAGGCGTCGCGGCTAATGATGCTTTGCAGCGGCATCGGCAGCGCGCCGGGGCCCGGCCCGCGGTCCCAGGCATCGGTCCACACCGAGCGCAACTGCCGCGCCGGCTTTCCAGTGCGGCCTTTCGACCGGACGGCGTCGCGCGAGGAGGCTGCGATCATTTTTTCCCGGAAAATTTCAGTGGTCTCGGATTCCACCGTGGCCAGCCACACCGAGCCGGTCCAGACCCCGGCCGCGCCCATCGCCATACAGGCCGCCATCTGCCGCCCGGTCATGATGCCGCCCGCGGCCAGCACCGGCACGCTGCGGATCGGCGCGATCGCCTTGATCACCTCCGGCACCAGCACCATGGTGGAAACCTCGCCGCAATGGCCGCCGGCCTCGGTGCCCTGCGCCACCAGAATGTCGACGCCGGCTGCGACCTGGCGCAGCGCATGCTCCTTGGCGCCGACCAGCGCCGCGACGGGAACGCCATGCTTCTTGCCCATGTCGATCATCGCCTTCGGCGGCACGCCGAGCGCGTTGGCGATCAGCCGGATCGGGTGACGGAACGAGACCTCGAGCAGCTCCAGCGCGAGTTCGCCGTCGAACGGCTGCGGCTGGTTGTCGGCGACGTTGGTCGTCGCGAGCTCGATGTCGTACTTCTTCAGGAGGTTGCGGGTGAAATCGCGATGCTCCGGCGAGATGCGCGCTTCCAGGCTCTTCCAGGTGACGTTCTTCTCGCCGGCGGTCGAGATATTTTCGGGGATCAGCACGTCGACCCCATAGGGCTTGCCGTCGACGTAATCGTCGATCCACTTCAGCTCCTGTTCGATGGTCTCAGGCGAATGCGCCGTGGCGCCGAGCACGCCGAACCCGCCGGCGCGGCTGACCGCTGCGACCACGTCGCGGCAATGACTGAACGCCACAAGCGGAAATTCGATGCCCAACATCTCGCAGATCGGCGATTTCATGATCGTGCTCACTTACTTGGCGGCAGCTTTCGGTGCTGCTCGTGCTTGCTTGAACGGCAAACAGGCCAGGCGACGCTAGCCCATCGGGAGGCTCATAGCCAAGCGAGTTTCACGCCCGGCCGACTTGCGTATAGACGCTGCGAAATCGTCCGCACGACAAGCGCATTCCGCGCAGTAAAATAAGTCAGCCCCGACGCCGCAGTTTTGCCGCTTGCGCTTTCGGCTGACGGGTAGAATGCTCAACTGCAGCAACAGAATCCTCGAGGGAGCGCTGATTCATGTCCGCCACGCAACTGATCTCAAGCAAGAGCCAGGCTGACGCCTACGACGTCGTCGTGGTCGGCGCCGGCTTTGCCGGCATGTACATGCTGCACCGGCTGCGCGGGTTGGGATTCTCGGTGCGCGTCTACGAGCAGGGTGGTGGCGTCGGCGGCACCTGGTACTGGAACCGTTATCCCGGCGCGCGCTGCGACGTCGAGAGCATGCAATATTCCTATTCGTTCTCCGACGAGTTGCAGCAGGAATGGGACTGGAGCGAGCGCTACGCGCCGCAGCCGGAGATCCTGAAATACGCCAGCCACGTCGCCGACAAATATAATCTGCGCTCCGACATCCAGTTCGGTACCCGCGTCGACAGGGCCATCTTCGACGAGGACGAAAACATCTGGTCGGTCGCCATCTCCGACGGCAGGATGGTGAGCGCAAAATTCGTCGTGCTTGCGACGGGCTGTCTCTCCAACGCGCGGATGCCCGATATCAGCGGGCTCGCCGGTTTCACCGGCCAAGTCTATCACACCGGCAACTGGCCACATCAGCGGATCGATTTCACCGGCCTTCGGGTCGGGGTGATCGGCACGGGATCCTCGGCGATCCAGTCGATCCCCGTGATCGCCGAGCAGGCAAAGCATCTCACGGTATTTCAGCGCACCCCGAATTTCTCGATTCCCGCCCACAACGCGCCGCTGACGGCGGAAGAGCGCGACGCGTTCCGCGCCAACTATCCGGAAATCAGGCGCTTTGCCCGCGAGGTGGCGCGCAACGGCATCTACACCGAGATGCCGGACCGCGGCGCGCTCGATGACGGCGACAACGAACGCCGCGCCAAATACGAGCAGCGCTGGGAGCGCGGCGGCCTGACCTTCATGTCGGTCTATAATGACCTGGCGCTGAACAAGGCAGCCAACGACACCGCCGCCGATTTCGTGCGCCAGAAGATCGCGGAGATCGTGAACGATCCCGAGACGGCGAAGTTGCTGCAGCCGACTTCCTATCCGATCGGGACCAAGCGCATCTGCATCGACACCGATTATTTCGCGACCTTCAACCGTCCCAATGTGACGCTGGTCGACATCAAATCGAATCCGATCGAGGAAATCTTGCCGCAAGCGGTGCGCACGACCGCCGGGGATTACGAGGTCGACGCGCTGGTGCTGGCGACCGGTTTTGACGCGATGACGGGCTCGGTTGCCAAGATCGACATCACAGGCCGCGACGGGCTGACGCTGAACCGGAAATGGGCCGAGGGGCCGAAAACCTATCTCGGGCTGATGAGCGCGGGTTTCCCCAATCTGTTCATCATCACCGGTCCCGGCAGCCCGTCGGTGCTCTCCAACATGATCGTCTCGATCGAGCAGCATGTCGACTGGATCGCCGACGCCATCGCCCATATGCGCGACCGCGGCTTCTCCTCAATCGAAGCCGAGAAGGACGCCGAGGACAAATGGGTGGCCCACGTCAACGAGGTGGCGTTTTCGACGCTCTATCCGCAGGCCAACTCCTGGTACATGGGTGCCAACATTCCCGGCAAGCCGCGGATCTTCATGCCCTATATCGGCGGCGTCGGACCCTACCGGCAGATCTGCAACGAGGTTGCGGCCAAGGGCTATGAGGGGTTTGCGATGACGGCGGCGGCACGGCCGCGCGCCGCTGCAGTTGCGTCTTAAACGCCGTCATTGCGAGCGTAAGCGAAGCAATCCATGGTCCGGCGCCGGAGGTATGGATTGCGTCGTCGCTTCGCTCCTCGCAATGACGGGCGGGAGGGAGGCCGCTATCCCACATTGTGAAATAGTTGCGACCCCAACCCGTTTCACGCATTGAAGCATTGCACCCCGCACCGCCCCCGAAGGCTGTTCCAATCGCCGTTGCCCGTGTAGTCTGTCCTCCTCTCGCAGCCCAAGAAGACCAGCCACCAACCAAACCGGGCGAGCGGTAAGGGAGACGGCGAACGATCATGACGGACATCCACTATGTGAGCCCGCGCACGCTCGATGAAGCGGTGAGCGCCTTTGCGGCGGCTGGAGGCACCGCGCGGATTTTGGCCGGCGGCACCGATCTTCTGGTGCAAATGCGTTCCGGCGCGGTCAAGCCGGGCCTGATCGTCGATATCAAGAAGATCGCCGAGATGACGGCAATCGAGGAAACCGCCGATGGCGGCTTTCGCGTCGGCGCCGCCGTTCCCGGCGCGCTCCTGGCCGAACACCCGCGCTTCGGCAAGCTGTGGCCCGGGGTGCTGGAGGCCGTCAACCTGATCGGTTCCACCCAGGTCCAGGGGCGGGCTTCGGCGGGTGGCAATCTCTGCAACGGCTCTCCGGCGGCCGACAGTGTCCCCGCCATGATCGCCGCCGGCGCCATTGCCACCGTGGCCGGGCCGAGCGGCCGTCGCGAGATGCCGGTGGAACAGGTGCCGGCTGGACCGGGCCGCACCACCTTGAAGCCGGGCGAGATCCTCGTCAGCTTCACCTTGCCGCCGCGGCCGCCCGGTTCGGGTGATGCGTATTTGCGCATGATTCCGCGCACCGAAATGGACATCGCCGTGGTCGGCTGCGGCGTCAGCCTGACGCTGAAGGATGGCGTCTGCACCGCAGCCCGGGTCGGGCTTGGCGCGGTGGCGCCGACCGTGCTCCTGGTCGAGGCGGCCGCGAAAGCGCTGATCGGAAGCCAACTCGACGATGCGGCGCTCAATGCGGCAGCCGCCGCTTGCTCCGCCGCCTGCCGCCCGATCGACGACAAGCGCGGTACCATCATCTATCGCACCAAGGTTGCCGGCGTGCTGCTCAAGCGCACCGCAGCTATTGCAGCCAAGCGCGCCACAGGGAATTGAAGAACATGGCAAAACTGCACGTATCCACCACCATCAACGGCGAGCCCGTCGAGTTCCTGTGCGAGCCGAACGACACCATGCTCGACGCCTTGCGCGGGCCGTTGGCGTTGACCGGCTCGAAGGAGGGCTGTGCCTCCGGCGATTGCGGCGCCTGCAGCATCCTGCTGGACGATCGCCTGGTCTGTTCCTGCCTGATGCTGTCGGTCGAAGCCGAAGGCCATGAGATCAGGACCATCGAAGGCATGGCGCAGGGCGAGAAGCTGCATCCGCTGCAGCAGAAATTCCTGGAAGTGGCGGCGCTGCAGTGTGGCATCTGCACCTCGGGCATGCTGGTCGCCTCCGCGGCGCTGCTGGCGAAGAATTCCGAGCCGAGCGAGGAAGAGGTCCGCTTCTGGCTCGCCGGCAATCTCTGCCGGTGCACCGGCTACGACAAGATCGTCCGCGCGGTTCTGGAGACGGCAGCCGACATGCGGGAGCAAGGAACCAAGGAGTCCTGGCAATGAACATCATCACCAACAACAAGTGGATCGGCCAGCGCACCATTCGCCCCGACGGCGCCGACAAGGTCACGGGCCGCGCGGCCTTTGCCGCCGACACCAACATGCCCGGCATGATCTGGGGCAAGGTCAAGCGCAGCCCGCATCCCCACGCCCGCATCAAGTCGATCGACACCTCGAAAGCGCTGGCGTTGCCGGGCGTCAAGGCGGTGGTCACCGCGCGCGACATCGTGGACTTCCCGATCGACAAGTCGGTCATGCTCGGCATCCAGGACATGCGCTGGATGTGCCGCAATGTGATGGCGCGCGAGAAGGCGCTGTTCCCCGGCCACCCCGTTGCGGCGGTTGCTGCTACCACGGAAGCGATTGCGGCAAGAGCCTGCGACCTGATCGAGGTCGACTATGAAGTCTTGCCATGGGCGATCGAGATCGACGATGCGCTTCTGCCGGACGCGCCGATCCTGCACGAGTTCAACAAGTTCGAGGGCAAGCCATCCAACATTGCAGGCAAGCTCGAAATCAAGAAGGGCGACATCGCCGAAGGGTTCAAGCAGGCCGACATCATCATCGAGCGCAGCTTTACGACGCGCCCGGTGCATCAGGGCTATATCGAGCCGCACGCCTGCCTGATCAGCGTCGCGCCGGACAACAAGACCACGATCTGGAGTTCGAGCCAGGGCCAGTTCATGGTGCGCGCGATGGTGGCGTATCTGACCGGCATTCCGCAGAGCGACATCCGCGCCATTCCGGCGGAGATCGGCGGCGGCTTTGGCGGCAAGACCATCGTCTATCTCGAGCCGCTCGCGACCTTGCTCGCCAAGAAATCCGGCCGTCCGGTGAAGATGGTGATGACCCGCGAGGAGGTGATGCGGGCGACGGGTCCGACCTCTGGCTCAAAGAGCACGGTCAAGATCGGCGCCAAGAAGGACGGCACCATCGTCGCCGCCCAAGGCACCTTCTATCTGCAGGCCGGCGCGCTACCGGGCTCGCCGATCCGCGGCGCGGTCGGCTGCAGCTTCTCGCCCTACGACATCCCGAACGTGCTGTCGACCGGCTACGATGTGCTCTGCAACCGCTCCAAGGTCGCGGCCTATCGCGCGCCGGGCGCGCCGATCGGCGCTTTTGCGGTCGAGTGCGTGATGGATGAGCTCGCCGAAGCGCTGAAGATGGATCCCCTGGAGCTGCGGCTGAAGAATGCCGCCAAGCAGGGCACCAAGGCCGCGCATGGTCCCGTGTTTCCGCGCATCGGCTATATCGAGACGCTGGAGGCGGCGAAAGCGCATCCGCATTATCAGGCGCCGCTCGGCAAATTGCAGGGCAGGGGTGTGGCAAGCGGCTTCTGGTTCAACGCCGGCGGCGAATCGAGCGCGCAGGTCAACATCACCGAGGACGGCAACGTCGTGGTCACCACGGGCCATCCCGACATCGGCGGCTCGCGCGCCGCGATCGCCAATATCTGCGCCGAGTTGCTTGGCATCGACTACAAGCGCGTGTCGGTCCTGATCGGCGATACCGCGACCGTCGGTTTCTCCAACCTGACCGGCGGCAGCCGCGTGCTGTTTGCCTCGGCGATGGTGGTGACGCAGTCCACCGACAAGATCATCGTCACCTTGCGCGAGCGCGCCGCAAAGATCTGGGAGATCGACCCGGAAGCCGTGAAATGGGAAAACGGCGCGGCGCATCCGGTGAGCCCCAACGCCGGCCAGTTTGATCCGCTGACCTTGGCTGAGCTAGCGGCCAAGGCGCCGCAGATGGGCGGGCCGATCGGCGCCGGCGTGCAGCTCAACACCGAAGGCGCGGAGGGCGGTTTTGGCACCCACATCTGCGACGTCGAGGTCGATCCCGAGCTCGGCATCGTGCGCGTGATCCGTTACACCGCAGTGCAGGACGTCGGTCGCGCCATCCATCCCGGCTATGTCGAGGGCCAGATGCAGGGCGGCGTCGCGCAAGGCATCGGCTGGGCGCTGAACGAGGAATACATCTACAACAGGGATGGCAAGGTCGATAACCCCGGCTTCCTCGACTATCGCATGCCGGTCTGCTCCGACCTGCCGATGCTCGATACCGTGATGGTCGAAGTGCCGAACCCGAAACATCCGCAGGGCGTCAAGGGCGTCGGCGAAGTGCCGCTGGTCCCGGTGATGGCCGCGGTCGCCAATGCCGTCCACAACGCGCTCGGCAAACGTTTTTACAGTTTGCCGATGTCACCGCCGAAGGTGCTGGACGTGATCGAGGGGTGATGCTGCGCGTCTTCTTGGCGCGTCTGCATAGGGTGGGTTAGCGTCCGCCGTCGCTCGAAGAGCGAAGGCGGAAGCGTAACCCACCGCTCCGCGCGCAGGATGGTCTGAGCCAACGATCGCACGCATGCGCGCGCGATGATGAGCTCCGTGATGTCAATCAATTGCATTTGCCGAGACAAAGGTGATGGGTTTCGCAAGCGCTCAACCCATCCTACCTACAGCTATTTTCCGGTCTTCGGCAGCTTGTCGATCAGGATGTCGATCTTGTGTATAGCCGGCGGTTTGGCAAGGAGATCGGCCGCCTTGGCCATCAACGCCGCCGCAACCTTGCCGTTCAGATGTGCATCGCGGCCGGCTTCGGTGTCAAACGTGTCGAAGATCGCGAACGACGAAGGGCCTTCCTGGATGGCGTACCAGGTGATCGTGCCGGGTTCGGCCTGCACCAGAGGCAAGGCAGAACGCAGGAACTCCGCAACTTCCTTTTCCTTGCCGGGCTTGGCCTCGAGCGGCACGTATAGCGCAACCTTGCTCATGGGAACTCCTTCTCGAGTTTGAACTTTTTTATGACGATGCTTTTGTCCACAAAGCGGGACAATGAGGTGACGACGACAACGCGGAAATGTTTCGTGGCGACGCGATCAAATCTTTGGTGTTTCTCCGTTGAAAGGGCCGGCGCGTGAGACGGGTGGCGACGGGTTTTGCAAGGGTCAACACATGCTACGTATTACCCGTTAGGTATTGCCCACCATGACTGTCCTGCCAAAACCCGTCACCTTCCGTAGATATCAGGCCGCGGATTACGATTCGGTCGCTGCGCTGTGGACGCGCATCAATCGAGAGCTCGCGCCTATCGGGATGGAGGAGTTGTTTGAGCAATACATCCTGACGACAATCGATGGTGAGCTGAAGCAGCTTCTCGAGGTCTTTTCCGCGGCAAGGCGCAACGCCTTTTGGGTCGTCGAGAGCGCAAATGCGATTGTCGGTTCGTTCGGCCTCGAAAGCCATGGCATCGACGACACCGAGCTTCGTCGGATGTACCTCGATAGCGGCTACCGCGGCTTGGGCATTGCAGAGCGCATGCTCGATTGTGCGCAGGCGGAAGCGCGTGCGCTCGGATTCACCAAGATGATTTTGAGCACAGCTCAGATTCAGAAGGCCGTCGACAGGTTCTATCGAAAGAGCGGATTTCGGCAGATCCGGACCGAAGTTGCCGATCAAATGACCGCCAAGCAGGCGGGCGGCGGCCTGACCCGTTTTTATTTTGAGAAAGCGCTCTGACCGCCTCAGGGGCGGTCAGGCGCGCAGCGTTGTTTTGCGCTCTCGCGTCAGGGGTTGTTAGCGGAGAGAATGCCGCCGGATTTGAACAGAAGACCTGCGATCCCCGCTCCGATCGGCGGCGCGATGATGAACAGCCAAAGCTGTCCCAGCGCAGCCGGGTTGGTACCCATGCCGACGATCGCAGGACCGAGAGAGCGCGCCGGGTTGACCGAAACGCCCGTCACGTTGATCCCGACGATATGAATCGCGACCAATGTCAGTCCAATGGCCAAACCGGCTGCTTGTGTGGGACCACCTTTTTGCGTCACACCGAGAATGCAGACCAGGAAGAGAAAGGTCGCAACAACCTCGAAGACGAAAGCCGAGAGCAGATTGTACTGACCGAGGTAACCTGCGCCCCAGCCATTCTGCCCAAGACCTCCGGTCCAGCCCGCCGATTTACCGGAGAGGATAATATAAAGGACAATGGCTCCGGCAATCGCGCCCAGGACCTGCGCAATGACGTAAGAAATAAAATCACTCATCGTCATGCGGCCTGCGACGAGCACTCCAAAACTCACGGCCGGATTGACGTGGCAACCGGAAATCGGACCGATCCCATAAGCCATTGCGACGATGGCCAATCCGAACGCGAACGCAATCCCAAGTACGTCAATGGCCGTCGG
>Ga0307479_10000108_pt1 | contig 84180 bp, 90 predicted proteins | sample atmos_gasesECM4C_FD_203743 | JGI IMG/M metagenome (GOLD analysis project Ga0307479, IMG submission 203743) | Hardwood forest soil microbial communities from Morgan-Monroe State Forest, Indiana, United States - atmos_gasesECM4C_515 | ecosystem: Environmental > Terrestrial > Soil > Temperate... | reverse complement strand
CTAGGACTCCGCAAGCACCTCCGACTATCGCTGCGCCATCAACTAGCCACCAATGATTAGCCTCACAAAGAAAATCCCTCATAGACGAAGGCTCCGCGAATAATTTCAGCGTCATTTTCTGAAACACCGCTGGCACGCACGGTGTTGTACCAAGTGCCGGCAACCTGTTCCTTCATATCGCCGACAATCTTAGCCGCTTCATCTTCGTCAAGCAGGAAGCGTGCGCGCTGCGAAAGAATATTCTTGGCGTTTGCATAACGACCCATATCACCGCATTCCATGGCAAGGTCCCGACGCTCCTGAGCGATCACGGGGGTGGGCGTCAGATCATAAGCAGGGGACAGCTTCCAATCCTTGTCTTTTGCAATCACAGCATGGTTGCGCGGATGATCGTCGATGTTCGAGATAAGCGCGTTGTAGCAGATTCGGCGGAATAGCTCTCTTGCATCTTTCTTGGGTTCAGCGACGACCCTGCGCAGTTCCTCGACTAAGATCACATAAGACCAGCGTGTTCGCATTTCGAGAGATTCATCGGCACCCAAGAGCGTCAGGCCGCTGACCATGCGCGCGCGCGCGTAGCCCTTTTCCATCTTCTCTCGGTCAAAGCGCTTGATAAGCAAAACATCTTTTCCAGCGACCGCTTCAATCCGGCTCTCGACGGTACTGATTCCGCACTCCCGTGCCAGTCGCAGCATCGCATGCTCAACCCTCGTGTTATTCCAGCGATCGTCCGGCCGATTGAATTTTGCGATCCAGAGTCCTTGATCGTCCTGCACGACGGCTTTCGGACGGGCACCGCCCATGGAAGTTCCGAGCAGGATCAAATCCTGGACCTGCGCCGCGTCAGGATCTCTTGGAATTTCGTCCTTGATTAGCGCGTTAGCGAGATTCTGGAGTTTCTCAAGATCCAGAGTTTTATTGAACTTCCGCTGGGGGGCCGGCGGGACCTTGTTCAATCCAAAGCCGAGAGCACCTGCTCGATCATCAGGCGACTCCAACAGGTAATCCAATTCTCCAAGCTGCGCTTTGCCGGCATGTTTCTCAATGACGCGGCGACCCCAAAAATCTGGTCCTGCATCGCGGAGGGCGCCGAAGATGCCATTGAGTTGGACCGTCTCGTAGGTCTTCTCCGAGAGCAGGAGTTCAACCGGATCGATCGGAACCGCATTAGGATTGTCGAGATACGACCGACCGTAGACAAAGCGCCCGAGCGGGTCGCCCCGTTGGGTTTTTTCCAGCACAAACCGGCCCGCCGTTGTTGCCGATGTGCCGCCCGGCAGGGTGATATAGACAAAGCACTCGGATACGGACGCCTTAGAAATCATTGTCGAGGCCCCCGCTCTTACGGGCGCGGATGTTCGCTTTAGCGCCCGCCAAGGCAAGACCTTGCTCGTCCTTTAAAGGATTCGCGAGGTCCTCAAGTGGCTGATTCAGACCATAGAGCCAAAGCAGAGCTGCATAGACGGCGATGCCTGTTGAGGCTTTGCCCTTTTCGGCATCCATGACGGCGCGCCGCCCCGCCCCGATCTTCTCGGCGACTTCCTCAATCGTGTATTTCCGCCGGATTCTGGCCGTCCGAAGGTTGTGACCGAGACGGATTACGGCCTGTTCGACCGGGAAGGGCGGAGCCGTGAGTAGCTGATTGCGAGCTACCATATTCCCTCAAGAGACTCTTATCGTACTTAAGGTGCTCTTGAGAGCATACAGCGAATAGTCTCATGGCGCAAGTTAATGCTCTTGAGAGCATCTTAAATTATATAAAGATCTCTCAAGAGCACAATCGACACGACGAGCGTCCCCTACGCGGTTGAGGGTTCCGGGCTAGTTTCTGACTGCGGTTTATTTAATGTTTGATTTTCGAACATAGCAGTGCTAGTATGTTCGTAAATCAGACGCAGGTGAACCGTATGACCACTGCAACGACAGCAAAGCCCAAAACATCGGCGGCTTTCCCCGCCCAGACGATTGAGACATCCATCCGAGAATTTCTTGCAGAGCAAGGCGAGATGCAAGCTGTGCTGCATGGCGTCGGTCCGCAGCCGACGGTCGATTCGCTGGTCATCGTCGAACTCCTGCTTGAGTTGGAAACGAAGGTCCCTTTTGAGCTGCCCGAAAGTCTTGTGCAGGCTGGCGGATATGACAGCGTGGATGAAGTCGTCCAGAATCTAATGCCGAAATTACAGCAGCGGTGGAGCGAACATCACAAGGAGAAGATTTGATGCCAGACGACAAAGATAACGACAATCCAAAGTCCTCGAATGACGAGAGCGTCGACCGGCAGAAGCTCGGCGCACGGCTTCGTGAAGCGCGAGAATATCTGGGACTCTCTCAGGATGAGGTAGCGAAGTATCTAAGCATCCCGCGTACAGCGCTATCGCATATCGAAAGCGGCCAGCGCCGCATAGATGCGCTGGAACTAAAGAAGTTGGCACAACTCTACAAGCGTCCTGTTGTTTATTTCACCGGAGAGAGCCAGTCCGATGCGGGTATGTCTGAAGATGTCGCTCACCTCGCGCGCGCGGCGGCCGGCCTGTCGGAAGGCGACCGCCGGGAATTGAGCCGGTTCGCTGAGTATCTTCGCGCGCGCGCCCAGAGCGAGGGGTCATCGAATGACTGACATGCGAGGGGCAATTCTGAAAGGCAGTCGGGAAGCCGGCCGCCTGCACCGTCAGTTCGACATGCGGGAGCGAATCGAGCAGGACGGCGGACGGATCGACGTATTTGACACGATCGTAAAATGCGGCGTACCGCTGGTGTTTAAGCCCCTCGATGGTCTGCTCGGTGTTTTCATCGATGTCCCGATGCCGGGTGTCATGGTAACGACAAAGCGCGGTTTAAGTGTGCAGCGTTTTACAGGCGCACATGAACTAGGTCACTGCCGTCTTGGTCACCATCCAAGCCTGGATGACGAATCGATTTTGCGGCGGATGTTTGATGGTGCGCCGAATCGTAAACAACAGGAATTCGAAGCAGATGCCTTCGCCACAGCGTTCATGCTGCCTTCGTGGCTTTTTGCGGCACATTTTCAACGGCAGGGCTGGACGCCTGAAATGATGGCCGACCCGGTGGTGGTCTATCAGCTCTCGCTCAGGATCGGAGCCAGTTACGACGCGACGTGCCGATCGCTGATGCGGCGCGGTGTCGGAGTTATCAAGAGACGCACACTAGACGCCCTACTGGAGGTCCAACCCAAAGCGATCAAGAAGAGGATTCTCGGTGAATATGAGCCACCCGATTTTTTTCGCGATGTCTGGCTGCTAACCGCCAAGGATGAAAACACCATCATCGAAGGAAGCCGGTCCGACCTGTTCGTTCTCAAGCTGATGGAGCATAGCGGCGCTGGATACGTATGGACGTTTGACGAGCTTAATAGGACCGGGTTCGCCGTCGTCCGCGACGAGCGGGAGGGCGACGATGGCGAGGCCGTAGGCGGCCACGTCACGCGATCAATTACGGCCCTTTCCGAAGGGCAGCAGCTTGGCCGTATGGTCCTTGCAGAACGGCGCCCATGGATACCAGATGGCTCGCCGCTCGGATCGTTTAGTGTTCACTATGATCTCACCGGACCGGAAGACGAGGGATTGTCGCATGCCGAGCGGCGCCTAATGCTGCTGGAGGCCGCCTGATGGGGGTGACGATCGACTGTGACTTGCGCTCCATGTTGGGACCAGTGCGCGACCAAGGCATAAGGCCGACGTGCATGGCTTTCGCCGCCAGTGACGCTCACGCTGCGGTGCGGCCTGACTGGGAGCCGTTGTCGTGCGAGTTTGCCTACTTTCATGCTCTGAAGCGCGATGGTGGGAGCCCGGACGACGGCGCCACGCTGGGAGGAATGCTAACGGCGATCAAGGAAGATGGCCAGCCGCCAGAGAAAATCTGGCCATATCTGGCCAGCGTGCCAACTGATATCGCGCTGTGGAAACCGCCTGCAAAGGCTGAACCGCGTTATCGGCGTGCAAGCGCTCGGGGCCGCACTTCTCTTGTCGAAGTACTGGAACTCCTTGACAAGGGTGCGCCGGTGATCCTGACCATGTATTTGTCCGATGCGTTTTACCAGCCGAATGCAGATGGCCTCATTGCGTCCGCGGAGCCGCCTGACCCCAAACGGCGACACGCGGTCATCGCGGTTGGTCATGGCATGAATGGTGTCCGAAAGGTGATTCTGATTCGAAATAGCTGGGGAGCAACCTGGGGCATCGGCGGGTACGCATGGCTCAGTGACGACTATCTATCGCCAAAGCTTTATGGATTTGCCGAAATGAGAGAGGATCTGACAAATGTATCTGCCCATTAAACCGACAAAAACATGCGCAGCGGCGTGGCTTGAGGCCGCAAACGCGGTCAATGCCGCGCACGGCCATGAAGCCCACAACGTCATCATGGATGTGGCAGAACCATTGAGTGAATCGGCGGCTGACCGTAGTGTTATCCAACTGGTTGATGGTTTTCTCCGCGCAAAAGAGGCTATGCCGCTCCAGGCAGTGGCAAATACTATCTTCCCCCTCGATCTTTACAAGCGGCATGGCGTGCCCAAGCTCTACGATGTTTACGAAAACGTTTATGAGCACGTAAAGAAAAAGGGGGACTGGGGGAGGTATTTCGAGCGAATGATCCGGCGAACCACCTCTGACGGCAAGGTCATAAATCCACTGGGAGACATGATTGCCAAGATGAAGAACCATGTGCACGGCGGTGGAAAGACTTTTCGGAACATCTACGAGCTGACAATTTCGGACCCAACCCTTGATATTCCGATTTATGACCCCGAGCGCGATGCCGGACCGGTGATGAACCGGCAGTGTCTGAGCTTCCTCAGCTTTAAGCTCGATCACGAAAGCCGGTTGATGCTGACTGCGGTGTACCGGAACCACTATTACGTCGCACGATTACTCGGCAATCTGGTCGGACTCGCGCGCCTCATGGCCTTTGTGGGGCAAGAAGCCGGTGTGCAGGTCGGTCCCTTGACCATAGTCTCCACACACGCGGAGATCGACGCTCCGGGCGGCGGGCGCAAGGACGTGAATCAACTACTTACAAAATGTGGAGCGACCTACGAAGCGAGCGAGGCCGCATAGATAAACTTAATGCAGAGGCTGGGGACCGAGGTTGTAGAGTTCGTTCATCCCGCGGATGAATTCTGTCTGACCGCCATAACTCGGATGCCTGACCGCATGGCAGTCGATAGCAAGGTCGATGAGCGATTTGTGCGCGTCCCTCCCGATGGCAATTATGCTCTTCGGACGCAGCATCTCTAGGAGCGTGAATAGAAGGTCTTGGAATACTTCGCGCTCAGCCCGCGTGTGACAGCGGTTGGACAAAGGGTCGCCAGGCTCGAACGGATGCAAGGGGAAGATATTCCAGAGGAACACCGGCCGATTGATTTGTGTCAGCACCCTCCAGATAATGGCCGCGGTACGTTCTGCTACCGGAGGACCTTTCGTTGCGCGCGATAGCGCCAGACCTCCATAAATCTCGCTAAACGTCTGAAGGTGTATTTCATCGGTTAGTGGAAGGCCGGTTCGCCTTCCGCCCCGGTAGCCGAGATCGCGCGCTATCCAAACTGAATCAATCCCGTCTTCGCACGCCGCTTCAACAACGGCGAGAAGATTGGCGCGCCGTCTTTCAGCAGCATCTGCCCGGTCGTGCAGCATGCACCGGTCGCTGTACGGATTAAAGACATCTTCAAGGTGGATGGCAGTCAGAGCTTCAACGAAGGCGGCTGGCTTCATTTTGTCATTTTCTCGAAGGTTATGGTTCGCTTGTTCAGGTCAGCCACGACAATGCCACCGCGATGCTTGCGCAGCGCGCGAAACACTTCGTAACCTTTCAAGATTGCTTCTTCCCATAGCCAGAGAGGGCAGTGTTCCGCTTCATATCCCGAGACTAGCTTGCGCACTGCCTTGAGCAAACCGTAGTCGAGGCTCTTCAGGTTTTCAAAATCATTCAGCCTCGTTGCGTGATTGAAAACCCAGGTCGATATTCCCTCCTCGATGAGAATGGCGCGCGCGCCGTCTTCTGCCTCGTCCAACTTGGGCCGGCTCTTCCGTTTGACGCGGAACAGTGCGCGCATGACGGGGGACCATCCGAGAATAGCGGCGTTCGCCAAATGAAAAACGTCATGGAACCTATAGTCATCCGTCTCAAGCTTATTGTCCGTCAGACGATCACCAATATTGATGCCGTTACAACGCAAAGATACGTGCGTCCGATTGTTTTGGGTCTTCTCAAATATTTGCATTTCTATGCGTCGTGGGATCTGCTCGGCAGGATCATCGCTTTCGTCGAATAATGCCGGATATGTACGTTTATCGGGCCAGCGGTCGAAAATCTTCTCCAGGTTTCGATGGGCTGCCTCGGCAAGACTTACATGCGCTTCGTTCGCGGCATTGATGAGCGCAAGGAAGATTGCCGACATGTGAGTTGAAAGCAGACCTGAATTGTTCTCGATGCGCCCAGCGGAGAAGTCGGCAACTAACTTTCCTGCTTCGCCAGCCAAACGCATCAGAGTGGCTTCGAACGAATCTTGAGCACCGGGTCCCCTTGCCTCCAAAGCTGGCTGGAAAGCGGCAAACATGATGTCTTGTGTTTGATGGCTTAGCCGCCCGCCGTTATTCAGGTCACGGTGAATCTGAAGAGCCATCTCGGATAGGGTTATACCGGCGCGATTTGCTAGACTCGAAAAGTACCACAGTACGTCACCGAGTTCTTCGACAACCGACTCCTCGTAACCAACATAGGAAACAGTATCGCGCTGCTTTTTTTTAAGCTCACTCAGTAAGCTCCCGATCTCTCCAAACAGCCCCAGCAAGGGGAAATCCAGACGACTGGAGCCTATCCTCCTCGCAGTTCGATCGGTCGCGCGGGAGAGTTCCTGATACTGATTGACGCTCAGCGTCATAGGTGAGGCCGCCAACACGACAGCCAGATCCGGGGGATTTCCTGCAGCTGCCCCTCGTTTTCTTGAGATCCGTGACTTGTTGTTGGTTCTGGTCATCAGGCCTTCAGCGGATAAGGTCAGTTTGAAATTCTTTTCTTGTAAGGGCCACGCGGCTCCGGCTTCGGCATGTAAGGCTCGGCCATCTGCAATACTTCGTCAATGCTCCAAACGTGGTCAGAGATTCCGGCTTCCATTGCTGGCGTTACTCGCAACGTCTGATGCACTCGGCAGAAATTGTAGTACATAAACCAGAGCGCCACGGAAGCTGCGTGGTTCTCTACTTTCTTAGAGAAGGCATTCGTAAGGCGAGTGAATCGCCGGATGCTCATCCGCATTGAAAGGTTCTGGTGCTCAAAAAAGCGGGTCCTCGCGTGCTTAGGGTCGGGATTGCCGCTCACGGTTTTCATGTCACAGCCAATGCAACACGCCGGAGAATAACGCGTATCGCTCTCTGCTGGTGCGCCGTAAATCTTCTGCAATTGCGCGTAATCGATGTCGGCTCCGAAGGCAATCTCCACAGCCTCAAGGTATGCCCTGTGACCGTCCGTAGTGATCTGGACTCGATTGCTGATGCGCCGAGCGCAATCGTGCATAAACTCCGTTGCCCAACTCGCATCACGTCCGCCCACTAAGTAACTCACACAGAGCTTGGTGTCGGCATCGATTGCCGTCCACGTCCAAGTATCACCCTGGCCTTCCGCCCTTTGCTCAGGGGTTGCATTCTTCGCTTTCGCCCAGGCAAAGTTCCAGATTTCATCGCACTGCAAACGGCGCACCTTGAGATTCCGAACATTGGCGTCATGGTAGCCAACACAGGCATCGGCCAGATCAGCCAGCAGCTTAACGATTGTGTTCTTGGAAACTCCTGTCATTCGGACGGTCGCCTGAATGGAGCGGCCTTCGATCAGGCACCTCATGACTTGGGCGCTGCGTGACTTTTGTAGCCGATTCATATTAACCATTATGCTTGCACGACAAAGGTTTGTTAATGCAACTCTTAATATTTTGCAGCACAATGCGCTTTATGCTTTACTTTTTACGCATTATTGTGCACCATACTTAACTTGTGAGGCCATTTCAAGGGTTGGAGTGGAAACAATGGAAGATGCGGTCCGTGATCTGATAATCGACGGCAGTCCGGCAGCCTTCTGGAAAGATCTTGTGACAAAGCAAGATGCTTTGTATAGAGAAGCTTACAGCTATTCCTATCACGGTGCCTTATGGGAAAAACAAGAGGCCGAAACGGTGTTCCCGTTCGTACGGCGTGCGATGTTCGAGAACGTTTTCCGCACCAGTGCCCGAGCGCAAGGGCTTAAAGCCTACGACATGCGCCATATCAATGATTACCCGTATGTGCTCGTTAAGACCAAACGATTAGTTATTACGGCCCACCATGTCGGGTCCCCAGGAGAGTTCGTGCCCCCTGCCGAAACTAGAAAGCAAAACGCAGCCATCAATAAGCACCTGGATTATTACCTAAGAGCCGAACTGCTCCTTGAACCCCTTCCGGGTTTGAGTAAATCTGGACGTGTAAACATATACGTGCTTCATGGGCAAACCGCGAATGCAGCTGACGAAGAAAAAGGCTTCACCCCGTTCCTCCATATCGGGATTCCTGACACTGATCTGACGTGCTATTCAAAAGTTTACAACGTGCGCGACTTGCTCCAGATATACCAGCAGCGCGAAGTGGCCGCTGATATTGAGATCAAGATTGCCGACAAAGCGATTCCACGCATTAAGACCAAGGCGCAAGGCGAATGATCGGAACTCCCGGATTTAACAACGAGAGGCTTATCCAAGCGCGGGAAGCGCGTGGTTTAACGGCGGTTGCTCTGGCTCAAATGATTGGCGTTACGAGCGCAAATGTTTCCCAGTACGAACGCGGCAAGCAGACTCCGAGTCCAGATGTTATGGATCGTTTAGCGCAGGTGCTCAACTGTCCCCGCTCTTTCTTTTTGAAAAATCTTGAGCCGTTTGATCAAACGTGTATTTGGTATCGCTCAATGAGTACAGCAACGAAGATGGCCAGAGTGCGGGTTGAGGCACGCTTTCAGTGGCTCAAGGAAATCGTCGCGTACCTCAAACAATTTCTGGAGCTTCCTTCTCTCAATATTCCTGCGTTTGTCTTGCCTACAGATGCGACGCAGATCACAAACGACCAGATAGAGGAAATCGCCACACAGTGCAGAGTGTTTTGGAACCTCGGTGACACTCCAATTACAGACCTTCTACTAGTTTTAGAAAACAACGGGATCGTAGTTGCAAAAGGCGAACTGGCAACCGAAACACTGGATTCATTCTCGCAGTGGCCTACCGCAGATAGTCCCTATATCTTTCTCAATTCAGAAAAAGCGAGCGCCGTTAGATTACGCTTTGATGCCGCCCATGAGCTTGGTCACCTCTTGTTGCACCGTGGGATTGACGGGAAACAGTTTCGAGGTGCAAGCACAAATCGTCTGATGGAAAATCAATGCCATCGGTTTGCGTTGGCCTTCTTACTTCCAGCTAAACGGTTCACGGCGGAACTATGGGCACCCACTCTCAACGGTTTTTACACTTTGAAGGATCGCTGGAGGGTATCAATCCAAGCGATGGTTAAACGTTGCGAACAGCTGGGCATCTTGGACGAAATTCAACTACGGCGAACTTGGATAAATCTTAGTCGGAGAGGATGGCGGAAGTGGGAGCCCCTAGATGATGCTCTATTGCCTGAAACACCGCGACTCCTCCCCCGCAGCATCGACATGTTGGTTGCATCGGACATTAGAACAAAGGAACAAATTCTGGCCGACCTTTGCCTTTCTGCGCCGGATTTGGAGGACTTGGTTTGTGTTCCTTCTGGCTATTTTCGGGACAAACCGCAACTCCGGCTCATCCCTAGAGAAAAGTTAGATCAGGAGGATAACGGCAAAGGGGGCAAGCTCATCGAGTTTGGGAAATAAAGTTGCAGTGTAAGGAGTGCAGGACGAACTTAGTTTCGCGACATAGCCGTTCTGCACTCCCCGTTTCTGTGGCCAGATCGGCCAGCCAGAAAACCTTTGATGGTATGGCTGCCCTCTCTGGTTGTCAATCCCCGTAACTGATGTAACAACCAAGTATGAGGACACGAAAATGACACAAGTCGCAGCGTTTTATTCGATCAACGAAAACCAGAAGGCTGCCAACCTTCGGGTTCACCACAATAACAACGTATGTCCTCCGGGACGTGACATCCCTTCGTGGGAGCGCAAAGCTGGTACTGGTGGTTATCGGCTTTGCGAGAAGTGCCAACAATTCAATAACGAAGGGCGTTAGTCCTTCATTGGGAGCGAGAGTTTTGGGGGATTAAACGTCATTTCCCACCACGGGCCATGAATAGCTTTATCGATAATCCCCCACACTCGCCTCAATCTAAAAACCGGCAATCCGTTTTCCATCGCGATCGCCATTGCTTTCAAACCTTCGGACGCTCCCCCTTCGAATCGTACGGTTGGTTCCGGGAAACTGTGCCCGGGTCCGCCCTCACAGGACTCGAATGTCTCCACTCCGTTCCCCAACAGGGTAAGCACTATATTACGGATTCCTTCAATCGCTGCTGTTAATCCTTGCCCCATCGCTTGGCGGCGGCGTTTCTCGCAATCTGTTTACGTTTGGCTGGCGAGAGTTTAGCGGCTCTCGCCTTGCCGCCTTTTGACGCGCCGAGTTTACTGAGCGCCACGGCAGCCGGATTCTTGCCAGCGTCGGGGTTTTCAAGCCGAGTGCCGTCCATCTGTTCGCCGATGGCCTGTTCTACAACACGACGGGCATTTGCGAAGAAATCGCGCCCTTTGCTTGCTCGACTACGCATAAACACATGATGCCATGAATCAGCGGCAGACGCATCCCCTACTAGATTTTCAAACTGACCCACGTCACGGTGGGGCTGTCCTATTTTGGGAAACGTTTGTCGCTTTTTCGCTTGATCCGGCGCGAATCTGCGGCCTTCTGTGGGTTAACACAGGCGAGCTTATTCAGCTCGTCCTGAGCGGCCAGCTTGCCGACATGGTTCGAAGTGCGGCCGCATTCGAGACAAAACCATTGCTTCAGAGCAGAGTCCCGTTTAAGTTCGTGGCGTTCCATAGGTCTGTTGAGTGTGAATCGGACGCCGGCACGCTAATTTTACGCATCTACCTTCACTCATCGGGATCTACGAACTTGGATTTGCTCCCATCGTGGAGGAACATTCCGCCGCGTCCCTCGACCTTTTTCAGCGGACCTGCCTTTCGCCCCTTCGTTACTTCTTCCCAGCGTGTCTTCAGGTCGCGCCAAGTACCAGCCGCAATCTTCTGTACACCGTACCAGTGATACAGTTCGTCCCACGTGATGTGCGAACACCCGTTTAGCAAGACATCCTCAAGCCGAGCGGTCAGGATCTCGTCGTGCCTTCTTTCCATCTGGCCTCCACAAACAACGGTGTATATCATATCACCAACTTATGTTTAAACAAAATCTTTTGTTTTGACATTAAGATTTGTTTTGGTAGGCTTTTTCGGCAGCCGTAGCTCTAGAGATTGGAGCTGCACGAAGTACAGCCGCCGGCGGCGGCACGTGCAGGGGAGATTTGCCGCTAAAACACGCCCCAGCGGGGCAGCGGCAAATCAGAAAAATCTCAGTGAGGAGAATCCGGGCCGGACAATTGGGAGAATTACCTCCCGGCGCCAGCCTCCGCCAGCGGCTCCGGCAAAAGACGGCTTGGGGAGGTTCAGGTCAGCGCGGCTTGTTGCGCTGACCTCTTTTGGACTGATCGCGGGTCGCTGCCGCTCTTGACGCCTTGGCCTTGGTATCGGCCGGTTCCGGTTGCGGCAGTTCCCATCCCGCCATGCCCTGCAACACCCGGTCGGCGTGCTTGATGGTGTTCACGTGTCCATAGTGGCTTTCGATCATGTGGACGGAAGTTCCCATCTGCTCTGCGAGGAAATACACGTCCACTCCTTCCTGCAATCGGAGCGTGGCATAGGTATGCCGGAAGCAGTACGTCGAACGCGGAACGCCCTGCGTGCCTTCGCGCAGCTTCGCTTCGTTCAGAAGATCGGCAATCAGGGAATTGTAGAGAGTTTTTGCGGGCTTGCCTGTGACATTGGTAAATACTCTGTCGTCCGGTTCGGTGGCTTTGGAGGTAGCGCGGATGCGTTCCAGATAATCTCCGACGCTCTTGGGAGCCACCAGCTTGCGCGACTTGCCCTTGCCCTGCACGAAAAGCACGACAATCTCGCGCCCCTCGCGGTCTTTTGCGGGCATGATGTCGCGCCAGCGCAGATTCTTCATCTCCGCTGGCCTCATGCCTGTATTACACGCAATCAGGATCATGTTGTACGTAACAGTCCGATACCAGACGCTTGAAGGCTTCTGTGCCTCCGCAATCCACTTCCTTCCGACAGTGTGGAGTTTGCGGTATTCCTCCAGCGTGAACTCGTCGCGCCGCATGGACTTGAGCTTTGGACGCTCGTCAAAACGCTGGCTGGCAGGAACGTAGCGTTTCTTGATGGCGTAACTCATCACCGCCCCGAAGATGGACATCTCAAAGCGGATGGTGGAATCACTGATAAAAGGAACCACCCGTTCTTCGGAAGGTTTGACTTCAATCGGTCTCAAAACCCTGATGCCGAGGGTCTGCTGAACCTTGGTGCGGCGCTCGGCTTCCTTATCCGCAAAGGCTTGCGCCATGTCGTCGCTGACTTGGCGAACGCCGTTGCGCTTGTGACGACCCGCGCCGTTCTCCCGCCGCCATGCCGGGTAGCCGCCCCAAAGCTCGTCACCGATAAGGTGGACCTGCGTTGATCCTACATATCTGTCTAAAGCGCCTTCGATGATGGCGCGGACCTTCTTGGGCCGCGCGGCGCTGATTTCTCCGCGCTTCGCCCGCGCCTCCTGGGTCAGCAGATACTCTCTCCCCACCTCGCGGAAGGGATGGTTGAACACAGGAACGTCATGTTTTAAGCGGAATCGGATGTCTGCGTCTTGATCGAAGGCGCGTTCCCGCGCCACATCGGGGTCGGTTGTCTTGAGCGAAACCGTCTTGTAACGGTCGGCCTTGGGCATCTTCATGCGGCAATACCACATCCGATGCTCCACGTCGCCGCGCCGGAAGAGAATCAGGCCCGGCTTGAGTTCCGATTTGTCGGTGACGAATGCCATATTCGCCTCCATCGTTTGACTCGGCCTGTGCAGATTCCGTGCAGATCTTTCTGGCAAGTCATTGACTCTGCGTATCTGTGCAGGACTCGTACAGATAATATCAAAACTTTATATCTATTATTTACATACTGTTATGATATATCTGTCATCCTGAGCAAAGCGAAGGACCTATGCAACTTTTCTTGTCAAGACCCTAAACCTCAACTATTTTCCCTAACCAACTGATCCCACGGCAAATATATACATCGCCAAGATGTCCAGATTACCCTCTTTAATTTGCTATTCTGAAAGTATAGAGATCATTTCCAGGCGCAGCCTTCGGGCCGCGCTTTTCGTCGTTTAGGGCCGAACCTTCATTCATGCAATCAGGCATCGATCGAATCAGACACGACAAGCCATCTCCAGAGTCACAGCCAGAAGAATCCCTCACTGTCAGCATCCAGGCCTGCGCCGAGCGCACCCGCAAGAGTCACGGAGAAGCCTCCGAAGCGGCCTTCCTTGCCCGCGCCTGCGCCCTCGGATTCTCCGTCGCCACGCCCTGGGGAGACAGCAACCGCTACGACCTCCTCATCGACGCCGGACACGGCTTCTGGCGCGTCCAGGTCAAATCCTCCCAGTGCTACGCCGAAGGCCGCTATCGCGTAAAAAACGGCGGCAGCCAGGACATTCCTTACACCCCAAAGGAAATCGACTTCATCGCCGCCCACATCGTCCCTCTGGACCTTTGGTATATCGTCCCTATCCAGGCCGCTGGGCTAGCTAAGAGTCTTCGCTTCTATCCTCGCGGCAACAGCAAAGGACGCTTCGAAAAATACCGCGAAGCCTGGTGCCTGTTCGCCTGCGAATCCAAAGCCCGTGGATGGAAAGATATCCCCGTCCTCTGCCGCTACCCAGAACTCAACGGCCACTGCGCCGTCTGCCCGCTGCTGAAGTGAGAGGCTCGTGTAAGCGCGGAGCGACGCTCGTGTCTCACATTTTTGATTTGAGGGAAACCGTGGAAGAGCGGCGCTTCAGCGCCGCGTCCAGCGAAAACAACGGAATCGATCTCTCTCCCGCAGAACCAAAACCGGGAAGGGCACGACTTCCAGTCGTGCCGATCGCAGCGTAGAGAGGAATCGGCTTCAGCCGCTGAGGTTCACCTCCGTCGCCCGTGCATGCCGAATGCCGGCATCACCGTGGAAGAGCGGCGCTTTAGCGCCGCGTGAAAGTCCGCTTATGAATGCGGCTTCAGCCCCCGGTTGCTCCATCGTGGCAACTCATTGGCAAGCCGCGTACAAGTCAGGAAGGGAAGCTCATCAGAACCGGTTCATCAACCGGGAAGGGCACGACTTCAAGTCGTGCCGATTGCGGACCGCTGTGCGATGTCGGCTTCAGCCGCTGAGGTTCAACTGTGGGACGAACACTTGTGGGACGGACACTCCTGTCCGTCGCCCTTGACTTTGTTCTTATGAAGTTTGAGAGCTAACACCAATCCATGAGTGATGCAGAAGCCGGGGGGGATTTTGACTCGCCACAGCATAGTCCGAAACAACAATGTCCAGTGTATTTATTCTCGCTGGGCCTCTATTAATCGACTACCATTAAGCGCAGGAAACCATGCAAACACTGAGGGTGTGCACTCTTATCCTCGCGTTGTCCGGGACCTGCCTACTGGGACAGGTGCAGACTCCTAGCGCCGTATCGGTAACTTCCGGCGAGTCCCCGAAACTCATGCCCGGCCAGAGTTTTCAATTCCAACTTCGATTTAACATAGCGCCTCAAGGCTATGGCGGCGGAAAAATTAGTTATCGATTCGAGGATGTTGCATATTTGGGGCGTAGTGGCGAGGGCTCGGATTCGCAGGAGGGTGGAAGCGTGGACCTCCACGACGGTCAAGCCATATACTCGCTTTCCCTCCGCGTCACAGAGTCAATGGACAAAGGCAAGTGGAAGCTCACGTCAGTACAGATCGGGAAAGCGGTCATGAAGGATATACCCGTAACGGACAATGTCGTTTTTGATATTCCTTTGCCCCCACCCGTTATGCATGTTCAAGTCCCGGGGAAAGTCGTGGCGGGAAATAGTTTTCATCTAGAGGTCACCCTGGACGAGACTCCGGGACTGCCTCCAGAATGCGCCTTTTTCCTTGGCTTCAGTATTTCCCCGGTTGCGCGAGTGGCTGGATTCAGTGGTATCGGCGGGGGCTCAGTGAGAGTGCAGTCGGATCGGCACTCTTATGAATTTACTACGAGGTTGGATGCGGATGTTCCCAGCGGCGCATGGAAGGGTTCTGTAAATCTAGGAGCTGATCGAGTCGGAGAGGACAGGTGCTTCCCTCCTCAGCTTCCATCGTGGTTCCAAAGTGGATTCTCATTTACGGTCGAACCAGCTCCCAGTCTCGTTAGCCCTACCGCTGTGTCCGCGATAGTCAATCCATCGCAGATTGAATTGCTACGTGGAGAGGCTGATCGGCTCAGGGCCAAGGCTAAGCAACTGGAGGAACGGTTGGCCTTGGGTAACAAGAGCGATAACCAAGATATTCTCCGCAACACCTTGCAGGAGGCCACCGCCGATCTCGAGACTACGGAAGCAAAATTTAAACAGCAGGGTCTCGAACAGCCTCCCATGCAGGAAGTGAGCGTCTTTTTCGACGACATTAGGCTCGGCTATCAGGAGGCACTCGGGATACTCCGTAAAGCGGCCTGGCTGCGCGAGAAAGATGGTCTGTTATTGCGCGTAAGTGCAAGCAGGGCGGGAGCACCGCTTAATGCCAGTCGCGTTCTTAGAAGCATTCGGCACAATGCAAACGCATACGATGTCGTCGCGAGCACGAAAGCTCTCACATTCAATCTTGAAGTCTACAGCGAACCGAAAGGTGCAACAATCTCGTATCGAAGAAGAGGGGGCGAATATCGCTCCGTAGATCACGCAACTGATTGGCGAATCGAGAATCTCGTTAGGGCTGTATGGCTGATTCGGCTTCAGAAGCCGGGTTACGAGGACAAAGAAGAAAGCTTTGACGCAGTTGCCAATACGAGAACGAGCATCACGATTACACTGACGCGGAAGTAGGACACAGTGAAGGTGACACTGCTACAGTATTATCGCGGATTCGGGAGCTTATACGGTGCCTTTGCCGCGATTCCATTTCTTCCGCCCCTAGTCCACATCCTTACCCCGGATTCAAACAGACTTGCATCCCTCTATCCACCGCTTGGGGATATACAGATTCTCGGGCTGGCTGCTACATTCCTCGTTCTCATCGGGGTAACATTTGCGGTTTTTGCTTCCTGCCAATCGGCGCGCAGAGTTCACCCCGCCGTCACCCCAGCCTCGATCGTGGGAACGGTACTCGGCTTTTTTTTGTTGATTGGTATGTACGAATTCTTTGTGAGAGACATTGTCGTCCCAAGCGTGAACCAAGAAGTACTTGTCTCCATAGGCTATCAACGAACAGATTTCGCGTTGAGAACGTACCCGACTTCGAACGATCGGGACATGCTCCACGATCAGGGACCGTCGGAGGAGACCGTTCAGCTCCTCTGGACCCGAAGCTCCATATGGATAGTGCGGGGAATCCTTTGGCTGCTGTACACCGTGACGCTAGCGTGCTTCTTGGTGGTTATCTGCGTGGGAGTGTACCAACACGCAAGCGATGTCTCACCAGCTGAATCGAAAGTGCTGAAACCTCAGGCGAAGTAGTCTAAGAAACCACCTGCCCATTGAGCCTTTGCGTGTGGATGCGTCCCCAATTCAAGGAGACGTATGCCACCAACGCCGGTTGCCCCATCCTTTTACGCTTTTCGCAAAGGAGAGGAATCCACAAACCATTGATCTTCGCGATACAACGTTCTCGCAGCTCTCCGCGCTATACTTGCTCTATGTCTGGGGTTCCGCAACAAGTCTCAAAAAACGGTCCGCACAAAACGTTTTACCTCGAAACCTTTGGCTGCCAGATGAACGTCCACGACTCGGAAAAAGTCGTGGGGACGCTGGTGCAGCAGGGGTATCGGCAGGTGGAAACCGTCGAGCAGGCGGACCTGATCCTCTACAACACGTGCTCGATTCGAGACAAGGCGGAACAGAAAGTCTTCCATCGGCTGGCCGACTACAAGAAGCTGCAGAGGCAGGGAAAGAAATTCGGCGTGCTCGGCTGCGTGGCGCAGCAGGAAGGCGAAAAGATTTTCGAGCGCGCGCCGCATGTGTCGCTGGTGTGCGGATCTGCGTCGTATCGGAAGCTGCCGGAGATGCTGATTCAGTTGGAGAACGCGCAGTTGGAAGCAGATCGGGCGTCAGACCTCAGCCGTCAGACCTTGGGTGCCGCTGTTCAGGATTCACACGCGGCTGAAGGCCGAGGTCGGAGGTCCGACGCCTCTCAACTCATCCGCATCACCGGCCTCGACGACCGGCAGACCGACGAGTGCTTCGAGACCGAATTCACCGCCCGCACGAATCCGCATCGCGGATACATCACGATCATCGAAGGCTGCGACAAGTTTTGCGCGTACTGCGTGGTGCCGTTCACGCGCGGCAAGGAGCGCAGCCGTACTTCGGATTCCGTGCTCGCGGAAGCGCGCCAGATGGCCGATCTCGGCTACACGGAAATTCAGCTGCTCGGGCAGAATGTGAATTCGTATCAGGATCCGACGGGAAGCACGGCAGGGAAGTCGGGGAAGCGGCGATCGTTTGCGGAATTGCTGGCCGCGGTCGGCGAAGTTCCGGGCATCAAACGGGTGCGATTTACCACGTCGCATCCACGCGACTTTGGACGTGACATTATCGACGCCATCGACGCGGTGCCGGCGCTGTGCGATCACGTTCACCTGCCAGTGCAGAGCGGATCGACTCGCGTGCTCGATGCCATGCAGCGACTTTACACGCGCGAGCAATACCTGGAGCGCATTTCGTGGATGAAGGCGGCGAAGCGTGACGTCGCTATTACCACCGACATCATTGTCGGATTTCCCGGCGAGACAGAGGCCGATCTCGAAGAAACTTTGACTTTGCTGGAAGAAGTCGGCTATGACGGCGTGTTCTCGTTCAAGTATTCGCCACGGCCGAATACTCCGGCGATCCATCTGGAGGATGCCATCTCCGATCAGGAGAAAGCGCGGCGACTAGAAGTGCTGATGGCGAAGCAGAAAGATATCCAGAGTGTGCGCAACAAGAAATACATAGGATCAACTACTGAAGTGATGGTTGAAGGCCATAACGAAGCCCGTGGCCAGTGGATCGGCCGCACTTCACAGAACAAGACGCTGAATTTTACTGCTACGGATGCGATGACGCCCAAGGTCGGGAGCTACGTTCCAGTCCGCGTAACCGGCAGCTTTCCTAACTCGTTGATCGGCGAATTGATGGTATAAGGGGGGTAGATTCGGAGCTCACCATGGAAGTTGAGATGACAATCCGAGGACTTTTGATGGACCCAGTTACGAATATGCCGATCGTCATCCTGAAGGATGTGGCGGGAGATGCGGTGCTGCCCATCTGGGTGGGAGCTTTCGAGGCGCAGGCCATTGCGCTGGAGATGGAGAAGGTCAGCACGCCGCGTCCGATGACGCATGACCTGATCAAAAACGTGCTCACCGGGCTGGAGACGCAGGTGCACAAGGTCGTCGTTACGGAGCTGAAGGAAGACACGTTTTATGCGGTCATCTGGCTGGAGCGCGGCGGCGAGGTGATCAGCATCGATTCGCGGCCGTCGGATGCGCTGGCGCTGGCCCTGCGGGTGGATTGTCCGATCTTTGTGGATGACCTGGTGCTGAAGAGTTCAAAACAGGCTACGAATGCCTCGGACCGGCTCTCCGCCGACGAGTTGCGCAAATGGCTGGAAGGGCTGAACGACGAGGACTTGGGTAAGTACAAGATGTAGCAAAGACGGGCGTCAGACTTCGGACCTCAGCCGATCTTAAAACTTCAACCCTAAATCTTGATGAAGACGCACACCGGGCTTTGTATTTTACATAATACCTGTTATCGGACATTTCTTATATCCCGTGGCTGGGCTTGAGTCTCTGCTACTTGCGCCGTTGCATCCACTGGCTGCGGCCTCAACTGATCTACGGTGATCATATATTTCAGCAGACAGAACAGTGCCCGGAAGCCGTCGCGCCAGCCGATCTTTTTCCCTTCCTCGTAAGTACGCCCCCAGTAACTGATGCCGACTTCGTAGACGCGCAGGCTGAGCTTGGCGATCTTCACGGTGATCTCGGGTTCGAAACCGAAGCGGTCTTCCTCAATCTGGATCGACTGGATGACCTCGCGGCGGAAGGCTTTGTAGCAGGTCTCCATGTCGGTGAGGTTCATGTTGGTCAGAGCATTGGAGATCAGGGTCAGAATCCAGTTGCCGACCGAATGCCAGAAATAGAGCACGCGGTGCGGGCCGGAGCCGAGGAAGCGCGATCCATAGACGACGTCGGCTTTACCCTCGATGAGCGGGCGCAGGATGAGTGGGTATTCGGAGGGGTCGTATTCGAGGTCGGCATCCTGAATGACGACGAAGTCGCCGGTGGACTCCTGGATGCCGCGACGCAGGGCTGCACCTTTGCCCATATTTTTGGGTTGAAGCAGAACCCGAATCTGCGGATGACGGGCTTGCAGTCGGGTCAGGATTTCACTGGAGCCGTCGGTGGAACCATCGTCGACGCAGATCAGCTCGACCTCAATTCCTTCAACCTCTTCTTTAACTTTCTGAGGAACAGCCAGGACACGAGAGATCACCTCGTCGAGCGTGGCACGTTCGTTGTAGACGGGCATCACGACAGACAATTTCATGGATAAGGCAACAGTAAAGGGGATGTGGGCTGGGGTCAAGGTAAAGGCCTTTTTATGCGCGGGGAACAGGAGTCTCTGATCCACAGAGCACAATTTTGGGATGAAACAATGTGCCAGCGACGCGGGTAGCGATGGCGAGGAGTTGGCGCTGTCCGTAGAAGACTTTGACCTGCTTTGCGCGCGAGAGTTCGGGGAGATTGACAGTGCGTCCGCTGCGGATTCGGGCCGCGCTGGCCTCATCGGCAGTAACGGAGGGGAATTCCGGCAGTAGAGTGCGTGGATGGACGAAGAAATCGTCGATACTTCCCTGCTTGGTGCCGTTTTCGACTGCTTCGAGCGTGTGTGCGTTTTCGATTTTGAATTCCGCCACGGCGATACGATGCAGTGATTCCAGATGTGCGCCGCAGCCGAGACACTGTCCCATGTCGTGTGCGACGGAGCGCATGTAGGTTCCAGAGGCGACGCGAGCGCGGAAGTGGACGCGGTCGGCTTCGACAGCGAGGATTTCCAACTCTTTGATTTCCACCTGCACCGGCTTGAGCACGACTTCTTTTTGTTGGCGCGCAAGTTTGTAAGCAGGGACGCCGTGAATTTTTTTAGCCGAAAACGGCGGCGGAATCTGCTCGATCACGCCACGAAAGTGCGCAGCTAAAGATTCCACTTCCTCTGCATGTAAAATAACGGTCTGCGACGTGCTGGTTGGTTCGCCTTCGGCGTCGAAGGTGTCGGTTGAGAAGCCGAAGCGAATGGTACCTTCGTAGATCTTTTCGGAGTGGGTGTAAAACTGCGCGAGGCGTGTGAGGCTGCCGGTGACGAGGGGCAGGACGCCGGTGGCCATGGGATCGAGGGTACCGAGGTGTCCGACCGAGCGCTCGTGCAGGATGCGGCGGGCGCGGTTGACGACGTCGTGCGAAGTCAGGCCAGCGGGCTTGTCGATGATGACTACGCCATTCATGAGAGGATTGTGTATTTGATAATCGGATGACAGTTAACTCAATTTCCAAATTCCCCAATTCATAACTTACCAAATCCACCATGCTTCCTCTTAAAGACGATCAGCCGCGATACAGCACGCCGTATGTGACGTGGTTCCTCATTGCTCTGAACATTCTTATTTTCTTTTTTCAATGGACGCAGATGATTGCGGACCCACGCGGGGCGGCGCAGTTTGAAAAGCAGTTTGCTGAAATACCGGCGCATTTGGCGGCGTTCCTTGGCGGATCACACCGCTATACATTGGGGGAGGTCGTGCTTCCCTTCTTCACGTCAATGTTCCTTCACGGCGGCTGGGCTCATGTGCTCGGCAACATGTGGTTCCTCTATATTTTCGGTGACAATGTTGAAGATTATCTTGGACATTTTGCCTACCTTGTTTTCTACACCATGGCCGGGTTGATTGCGATGGCCACTCAGGTGGCGATCTACCTACATTCGAATGTTCCAACTGTAGGCGCGAGCGGCGCGATTGCAGGAGTGCTCGGGGCGTATTTCATTCTGTATCCGCGAGCGCGCGTGTTGACGTGGTTCTTTGTGTTTGTGATATATCTGCCTGCATGGATTGTACTTGGCGAGTGGTTCGTGCTGCAGTTTCTGGCAGGAGCATCCGCTCTTTCCACCGTAGCGATGGGAGGCCGAGACGTAGGCGGCGTCGCCGTATGGGCCCACGTGGGAGGATTCCTTGCTGGCGTGGTGATGATTAAAATTTTCCCGGAACGTCAGCGACGATCGCCGTATGCCTATCGGTGAGCGCAAAACCTTTCCTTCGAAGTCGCTCACGATGATCTTGGTGCCCCGAGCACTCCGCGTTTAACAATCCGTTCATTATGCGAGACGGCAGACTAATGTTATGCTCTTGCCACTCGTATTCCCTTCACGTCTACCTTCCAACCCAACGATATCTACCTTCCAGACGACCCAAAAGGAGGGCCATCTAAATGAAATCCACGTTACGAATCCTACTAGTTCTCCTAGGTTTGGCAGTTGTCAACCAGGCCCAAGTCACCCCAATCACTCGCTTCCAGCACATCATCGTAGTGGTCCAGGAAAACCGCACGCCAGACAATCTGTTCTACGCTTTGTGCGCGGGCAACCCTTGCAGCACCACCATCGTGGACAGCACGCATTACAATATTCAAACCGGGCAATGGAAAGACGGGTCTTCCAGCACCGGCCTTTACCCACCCGTTGCGGCGCTGATCAACAATGGCTATGACCTGAACCATAGCCACACGGGATGGCTGGAGGAATGTGATCCGCCGCACGCGGGCCTGACGTTCTCCTGCAACCCTCCCACTAATCTGCCTCCACCGAGTTGCATGATGGATGGCGCCTCCTGCACTTCGCTTAATCACGGCACCTACATTTTCGTGGATAATTCCACCGGCACCATCACTCCCTATCTGATCCTCGCCACCTCGTACGGCTGGGCCAACTACATGTTCCAAACCAACCAGGGCCCCAGCTTCCCTGCCCACCAGTTTTTGTTTGGCGGCACTTCGGCACTGAGCGCTACCGGTGATGCCGGCGGCACGTTCGTTAGCGAGAATTTTGTGGTTGGAACTAGCAACCCGCCGGTTACCTGGGCCGGCTGCTATGCCCAGGATGGCGAGAAAACATCCCTCGTCGGCTCTAACAGCAAAGAAACTACCTACACCATCGACCACGCTACTGGCACCATCGTCTGCATTCCGCCTCAAGCCCAGGGCGGCCGCAGCACCATGGCTGATCTGCTGGATGGGGCTGGCTTGAGCTGGACCTACTACAGCAGCGCGGGCGGCGGAACCGATATGGGTGGTTCCATCTGGACCGCTCCCAACGCGCTGAGCGCCATTTGCGTGCCAAATTCTACCTTCGACACATGCACCGGTACCGAGTGGAAGAATCACGTTGTGATCAACCCCTCGCAGGTATTGACCGACATGGGAGCCAACAACGGCAAGTGCAATCTGTCAAACGTTAGCTGGGTGATTCCCACCAGCGCCAACTCAGATCACCCCGGCGGCAGCACCGGTGGGCCAGACTGGGTAGCCAACATCATCAACACACTGGGCCAAAGCGCCTGCAAGAACGCGGACGGCACCACCTACTGGGACAGCACCGCCGTTGTCGTGACCTGGGATGACTTCGGCGGCTTCTATGACCACGAACAACCCACCATTGAGATGAGTCCCGAGGGCGGCTACCAGTTGGGTTTCCGTGTGCCCATGATTTTCGTTTCCGCCTACACGCAGAAGAAATACATCAACAACAGCCGGCATGATTTCGGCAGCGTTCTGCGCTTCATCGAGCACAATTTCGCCATCACCGAAGGAGCGCTCGGTTTTGCCGACTCCCGTGCCACTACTGATCTCACCGAGTTCTACAACCTTAAGAACACACCCAGAACGTTTGTTCCTATTCCGACTACCACGGGTGCTTTGGATTACATCAACGACAAAACGCCGAACGGCGTGGTTGATGACGACTAGAGACGGGGGAGAAGATAGATGTTCGTTGTATCCAGAGCCGCGCTTTTTGCGGCGAAAGACCTATGCAACTCACCAGCAAAATGCATAGGTCCTTCGGCCCGCAGAAAAACGCGGTCCTCAGGATGACAACAATAGGCTTACAAGAAAACTAACAACCGGTTGAATTTCCTAGCTGATTAACAACAATCCCACTTCTCGCAAAAGAAGCGCGAGAAGTGGGCGCCCAAGATCTTGTCACAAGCTACTTCTTTGGCCGCGACTCCGGTGGGACCAATCCTGCCAGGCGGTAATAGACCACGAGCTGCCCGTAGTGCTCGCCGACGTGCTCAACGAATCCGTAGGCCAAATCGTAGACTCTGTACTGTTGGTGATCGAAGGGATTGAGGACAAGATCGTTCATGCCCTTGTCTCCTCTGGCCTGGATGGCGGCGGCACCATCCGCGAAAGACTTCTTGACGTAGGCAACGAGGTCAGCGCGGGACTTAAATTGGTCGCGCTTCGGGTCTCCGTCGGGGGGTTTTTGTCCCATGACAACATTGGTGAAGTAATAGTTGGCTCCGGCGGCGTGCAGCATCTGCTCGATGAAGCTGCGCTGGGCCGGTGTAGGCTTGAAGTCGAATTTGTCTTCGGGGAAATCTTCGGCCATGGCGATCAGCTTGCGGCCGCCGTCATTCCAGGAGTCGAGTACGACTTTTGCAGGAGGGTCGGCGGGCTTGATGGCATCCTTCTTAGCGTCTTGAGCCTGAGTAGGAACAGACAGGGTTGCAGCAAACGTTGCCGCGACGAACAGGGTCGCGGCGAGAAACGGATGTTTTGTCATGAGTTTTCTCTCCAAGAGATGGTTTGGCAGAATTGGCGGTGGCCATTGTACTTGGACTCCCTCGCCGGGGAAAGGCGAGCGAGCGCGAAGGCGGACTCCAGGGGCTGAAGCCCGATCCCCCTCTTCGCTTTACGCGGTCCTGAAAGGCTGCTCTTCTACTTCATCGCGGCCAGTGAGAATCAGATTGCAGCCTTTGGCGGTGAGAGCGCGGGCGATGGCGAGCCCGATGCCGCGGGTCGCGCCGGTGACGAGGGCGACACGGCCGCGAAGGCGAATTGATCGAGAGATTGCTTTTGAGGTGCGTCGGCTCAAGGATGCTGCGGAGCTTCGCTCCGCTGGACAGCCCCTTCGACTACGCTCAGGGCAGGCGAGGGCGGCTGTCCCACAAAACCTTACATGCGAATGCTATCAGACGCCGTTGGGGCGCTGGCGGATCAGTGAGAGAAACTCCGAACGCGTCTCTTCGTTGCAGCGGAATGAGCCAAGCATCGACGAGGTAACGGCGGCAGAGTGCTGTTTCTCGACGCCGCGCATCATCATGCACAGATGGCGGGCTTCGATGACCACACCGACGCCTTGCGGTTCGATGACGCGCTGGATCGTTTCGGCGATCTGCGTGGTGAGGCGCTCTTGAATCTGCAAACGGCGAGAGAAAATTTCGATCAGGCGAGGTATCTTGCTCAGCCCGATCACGCGGCCATTCGGAATGTAAGCCACATGCACCTTGCCGAAGAACGGCAACATGTGATGCTCGCAGAGGCTGAACATCTCGATGTCTTTGACGATGACCATCTCGTCATAACTGACGGTGAACAGTGCGCCCTTGAGCATGGCGTCGGCGTCTTCGGTGTATCCCTTGGTAAGAAATTGCATCGCCTTGCGCACGCGTTCTGGAGTGGAAGCGAGACCTTCTCGTGTGGGATCTTCGCCGAGGCGAACGATCATTTCTTTGACTAAGTCTTCGAAAGTGGCGCTAGTGACAGTGGCTGGTTCGTTTTTTGATTCGATATGGGTTGGGTTCATGGTTAGTTTTTTGTAGCGCCGGCATCCTGCCGGCTTCGCGGTACGCGGGACGCCCACCAGGGCAGCCGCCGAGACGGTGGCGCTACACTATCTCCTCGCTTCTCTTCCACCTGTGTATTCGAACGAATTCATCATTGTTTCTTCGAGCCGCACTCTTTCCAGATGCGCTTCGCGGAAGCCGCGCTGCAATATTTCAAAGATTTCGACGCAGAGATTCTCCGTGGTGGGCACAGTTTGAGCGAATTCCTGCAACGTATTCAAATTCTCCAAGTTATAGCGCGTGAGCACTTCTCTTTCGACGAAACCGTCGAGATCGACGAGATTGCAGACCATACCGGTGCGCTGGTCAACTGGGCCGCTGACGGTGACTTCGAGAAAATAGTTATGCCCATGTCCATAAGGATTGTTGCATTTGCCAAAGGTTACACGATTTTCTTCATCGGACATGTCGGCGCTGTGCAGCCGGTGCGAGGCGGAGAAGAGATAACGGCGGGAGAGATGGGCTTTCATGGCGGTAATTGTTGATTTTTGATTGTTGATTTGCTGATTAAGATCACTTGGCGCAAGCAGATTGCTGAAACCTCCGGCTTTCAATCAACAATCAGCAATCAAAAATCAACAATGCATTTCTACTCCTCTCCGTAGAAGTCGACGAACAAATCGGGCGTCTCGTACACGCGGACACGATGCAGGCGCGCCTGCTGCAGCTTGGTCTCGAGGCGCTGCCAGATGGCGATGGCGAGATTCTCTGTCGTCGGAATGCGCGTGAAGAACTCGGGGACTTCTTTGTTGAGGAAGCGATGATCCATAGCATCGAGAACTTCGCGATGCATGACTTCTTTCAGTTGCTTGAGATCGACAACGAATCCGGAACGGGGATCCACTTCTCCTTTCACCGTGACTTCGAGCGTGTAGTTGTGGCCGTGGCCGTTCGGATTGTTGCATTTGCCAAAGATGCGGTGGTTTTCTTCCGGAGTGAAATCCGGATTGTGATAGTAGTGCGAGGCGGCGAATTCGGCTTTGCGGGTTAAATAGACCATATAGCGATCGGAGGTCAGCGGCCAGTTGCTAGTGTGCTGACCTTGTCTGAATATGTGCGGCCCTTCCATCCTACTTTGCCATTCTGATGTGCGCGTTTCGAGCGTAAGAGCAGATATGCGAACATGGGCATGCCAAAAATAGCGCCAAGAAACTCCATTGCCAGGTCGAAATTCGCGCGTCGCATCCGTCCCGTGTTGCGTGCAAATACCAGCGCTCCAGGCACAAACCACCAAGCGCGATGAACGATTGCGGGGACAAACAAGGGCAAGAGCAGATTTGCGAATGGAAATGCCCACCAGAGAAACGTTTGCGCGGCGAGCCAGCCGGGGGATGGGAACAGCAGCGCGAGATTTTTCGTCCAGCCATCGCGGAGCTGGCGGAAGTTGCGATACATGCGCGTGCGGACGGCGTCGGCGGCATAGCGGAAGCGAATCTTGCGGCCTGACGCTTTTACAGCGTGAGCCAGCGCGACATCTTCGAGGATGTTTCCGGCGATTGCGGTGTGACCGCCAACTGCATCGTATGTCTCGCGACTCACCAAAATGTATTGTCCATTCGCGGCGACTGCCGATGAATTTGGATCACTAACCTTCGACGGCGGATATTGCCGCACTAATTCGGCAAACACAACCGGCAACACTGCCATCTCCCAAAAAGTTACAGCAATCTGCTCGGGTGAATACGAGAGCAAATCGGCGTTATTCTCCTGAGCTTCTTTCAGCGCACGGGCCAGCGATCCAGGAAGATGCACGGTGTCGGCGTCGGTGAAAAGCAACCATTCGCCGCGTGCGCTGCCCACTCCAGTGGCGACGGCATTGTTCTTGCCGGTCCAGCCATCAGGGAGCGATCCGGCTTCGATGACCCGGACTGACGGGAATGATGCAGCTATCTCGCGCGTACGGTCAGTGGAGTGGTCGTCCACGACGATGATCTCGAAAGCGACACCGGTCTGAGCAACCAGCGATTCGATGCACGTGCCGAGGCATGCCTCTTCGTTGCGCGCGGGAACGATAATCGAGATGATGGGAGCAGACGTGTGCTTTTCTGTCGTCGACATTGCTTGCGTTTTGGAACGTCATTCGCCGCATGTACCTCAGCGGCTGAAGCCGCCATTCTTCGCAGGCTCTGCGGCACAGCTGAAAGCCGTGCCCTTCCCCTACCGGCGGCATTCTGAGCACCTTCCAAAAACTCTGGCAGGCTCCCAAATCAATTATTATAACTGGGTGCGACGCGCTGCTCAGTTCTTCCGCGGTCTGATCTCTTGCTGTCTGCTCCTCTCGCTTTCTGCCTGCTACAGCAATTCGCGGCCGCCGCGGATCGGCACGTCTGCTCCCGATGTTACGGTGCAGGACGCGCAGAACAAATTCACGATCAGCCAGTTTCGTGGACAGGTGCTCGTCTTGAATTTCTGGGCAACGTGGTGCGCGCCGTGCGTGGAAGAGATTCCCTCACTGGTTGAGATGCAGCGGCGCATGAAGGCCAAGGGCGTGACCGTGCTTGCCGTCAGTGTTGATGTAAATGAAAACGCCTATAGGCAATTCGTGAAAGATCACAATGTGAACCTGCTCACGGTGCGTGATCCGAGCGGCAACAGCAATCATCTCTACGGCACATTCAAGTTCCCTGAGACGTATGTGATCGACCGCAACGGCGTGATGCGGCGCAAATTTATTGGTGCGGTGGACTGGACGGAGCCGGACATCACTGAATTTCTCGGAAAGCTATAAATCCACCACAGAGACACACAGAGGCGCAGAGGAACCCAGGAGATCTTGTGATAACTCTCTCGAAAATGTTTGCCCGCTTGCTCCAGCGTTCTGCGTTTGCGTTTTTTGCATTGGCATTTCTTCTAGTCACCGTCAGCCTCGGAGATACAACAGTGAACCCAAAAGTTGTCGAAAAGCCAGGCTTTACCGTCATCGGGATTGCCGCGCGCACTAGCAACGCAAAGGAAATGACTACGGATGGTGTCATTGGGAAACAGTGGGCAAATATGTTTCAGGACGGTGTGCTAGCCAAGATTCCCAACAAAGCAGACCAATCGATCATCGCGGTCTACACTGATTACGCCAGCGACAAGAACGGTGAATACACCTTTGTGTTGGGCGCGAAGGTGACATCCGATGTGGATGTGCCTGCGGGGATGGTCGCGAAGAAGATTCCAGCTGGAAAGTACGCAGTGTTCACAACGGAGAAAGGGCCAGGCCCGAAAGTCGTGCCTGAAGCCTGGACGAAAATCAATTCCCTGCCCAAGTCGGCTGTGGGAGGAGATCGAGTTTATCGCGCCGATTTCGAAGTCTACGACGAACGCGCCGCCGACCCGCAGAATCTACAGGCAGATATTTATGTGGGGATTAAATAAATCGGTCAGTTAGGCTGATTTGTATTGGATATCGGTGAAGCGGGCGCGTCACTATTATCATGTGTTCTTGTCCCCTTCGCACCCATCTACGTTAAGCTGCATCCTGCGGCAGTTCTGTCCGCGATGCCGGTCAGCGACAATCTTCCAATCCTCGATCTACTGGGGTTTCCCGCAGATGCATGATCGCTGCCCCAACTGCGGCCTTCACTTCAATCGTGAGGCCGGATATTTTCTCGGCGCAATGTACATCAGCTACGGTTTGGGGATTGCGTACATCTTTTCGGTTGGCGTGGTTCTATGGGCGCTGACGCACTGGCGTCTGGATAAAGTCTTCCTCTGGGCGGTGGTGTTGTTCCTGCCCTTCACGCCCATGCTGACATTTCTCTCGCGCGTCCTGTGGATTTATCTCGACCAGAAGATCGATCCGGAGCGTAACTAAACACGGGAGTAATTTCTGTCCCTACAGTTTCACATTTCTGAGACGCAAGGCGTTGGCGATCACTGACACCGAACTGAAGCTCATCGCAGCCGCGGCGAAGATAGGGCTCAGAAGAATTCCGAAAACCGGGTACAGTAAGCCAGCGGCGATAGGCACGCCAATTGCGTTGTAGATGAAGGCGAAGAAAAGATTCTGGCGGATGTTGCGCATCGTTGCCTGGCTCAGCCTGCGGGCGCGAAGAATACCGGTCAGATCACCTTTCACCAGAGTGACTCCGCCGCTTTCCATAGCGACATCGGTGCCAGTGCCCATGGCGATACCAACGTCGGCTTGCGCGAGGGCAGGCGCATCGTTGATCCCGTCGCCAGCCATGGCGACAACTCTTCCCTGCTGTTGGAGTTTCTTGACGACCTCGGCCTTTCCTTCCGGCAACACTTCGGCTTCGAATTCATCGATGCCCAGAGTGCTGGCGATTCTCAAGCTCGTAAGCCGGTTATCGCCCGTGAGCATGAGCACGCGAAGCCCGCTTTTCTTGAGTTCACGCACCGTATCAGCCGCAGCCGCCTTGAGTTGGTCGCCAATGGAGAGCACGCCGACGTAATGGCCGTCAATGGCGACGCAAAGAACCGTATCGCCGGGATAAGAGCCGGAAATCACCCCGACCTTCTCCACGATGCCCAACTCCACCATCATCCGCATGTTGCCGACCGCGACCTTGTGTCCGTCGACGACGCCCACGATTCCCTTCCCAGGGATGGATTGAAACTCCTGTGGTGCAGAGAGTTTAAGCCGCTTCTGCGTGGCGACGTCGACCATCGCCGCAGCCAGCGGATGCTCGCTCGCGCGTTCCAGGCTGGCAGTCAGACGCAGCGCTTCCGGATCATTGGCAAGAGGTTCATCGATGCTGATCACGCGCGGTTTGCCCTCGGTGAGGGTGCCGGTTTTGTCGACGACCAGAGTATCGACTTTTTCGAGGATTTCCAGAGCTTCGGCGTTTTTGATGAGCACGCCGGCGTGTGCGCCACGGCCGGTGCCGACCATGATCGCCATCGGTGTGGCGAGGCCGAGAGCGCAGGGGCAGGCGATGATCAGAACGGCTACGGCGTTCACGAGCGCATTGGCGAGGCGCGGTTGGGGACCGATGAATAACCACGCGGCGAACGTTACCGCGGCAATGGTGACAACCGCCGGTACGAACCAAGCGGAGACACGATCAGCGAGTTGCTGAATCGGCGCGCGACTGCGCTGGGCTTGTCCGACGAGTTGGACGATTCGGGCAAGCAAAGTTTCTGATCCCACGCGCTCGGCGCGCATGATGAACGATCCGGTGCCGTTGATGGTCGCGCCGATGACTTTGCTGTCGGGCGATTTTTCAACCGGAATCGACTCGCCGGTAATCATGGACTCGTCGACCGAGCTGCGGCCTTCAAGGACGATGCCGTCGACAGGAACTTTTTCTCCAGGGCGGACGCGCAGGCGGTCGCCGGGTTTCATGTGTTCGAGGGGAATGTCTTTTTCTGTAACCTCTCTACCACCGTCAGCAATCAGAAGTCGCGCCGTCTTCGGGCTGAGGTCGAGCAGAGCCCGGATCGCGGCGCTGGTGCGGCTACGGGCGCGGAGCTCCATGACCTGGCCTAGCAAGACCAGTGTCGTAATAGCGGCTGCGGCTTCGAAGTAAACGTCGGGGTATCCGCCCATGCGGCGCAGCGACTCGGGAAAAATTCGTGGCGCGATCGTGGCTATAACGCTGTAGATGTAAGCAACACCGGTACCCAGACCGATCAGCGTGAACATGTTGGGGCTGCGGTTGACGAGCGATGTCCAGAAGCGCTGGAAAAATGGCCAGCCGCACCAGAGAACCACAGGGGTGGCAAGAACAAGTTCGACCCAAGCTAAGTTGATGTGAAAGTTGTTGAGGTCGAAATTTACCGTCAGCTTAAAACCAAGCATCGCGCCCATCGCGATTGCCAGCAATGGTGCGGTCAGGACAGCGCCGACCCAGAATCGCCGCGTCATGTTGCGCAGCTCGGGATTTTCTTCAACTGCTGACGTTACTGTCCGCGGCTCAAGCGTCATCCCGCAGATCGGGCATGAGCCCGGCCCGTCACGCACGATTTCGGGATGCATCGGGCAGGTGTATTCCGTCCGCGTCGCGGTCGGCATCTCGGACTCAAGGGTCATGCCGCACGAAGGGCAGGCTCCGGGCTTCGCTTCGCGGACCTCTGGGCACATGGGGCAGACGTAGGTAGATGCCTGCGGAGGCAACGGCTTGGGGGAATGCTGCGTGTGCATCAGTAACCCTGTGGATGGCGGGACCTGGGAACTCGCCACATCAAGCATAACCATCCCGGAGTGCTGTGTCGCAGGCTGACCTAAATATTTCTCAGGATTCGCTTTGAACTTCTCTACGCAGCGGGCGTGGCAGAAGTAATGCGTTGTTCCAGCGTGCTCATAGGCGTATTTCGCGGTGGCGGGATTTACGGTCATCCCGCAGACAGGGTCTTTTTCAGCTAGTGAACTCACGGCCTGTGTTGACAATGGCGTCTCCATGAGAGGCACAAGGCGGATCGGCCTGCGAGCTGCAGCCTGTGTAGCTTCTCAGTTGTGCTGACGCTCAAGTTATTAAAACCTTACACTACAGCTATCAAAATCGCAGAATGGGTTTGGCAGGGTCAGCGGGCAGGATCGGCAGAAGGTTCTGTTCAACAATGTCTTCTGCGTTTCTCGCATTTATGTCGCGCAACTGCAGGAAAAACAACCTGCTCCTGCGCACTGGCCGCATTTGGCTTCGACACGGGCGCGCAGCGCTTTTCGGGCACGATGCAGGCGCACTCCAGCGTTGTTGACTGAAATTCTCTTGCGTGCGGCGTAGCTTGCGATCGTCTCGTCCTCCATCTCTAGGAAACGCAAGGCGTCTGAATAGTCAGGTCTAAGGGATGCTACCTCTACGGCGGCACAAGGGCATACATGGCCTTCTGGGCTTGCCGTGGCTGGCAGGTCGAAATCAGGCGGCAGTTCTATCGTTCTCTTCGAGTGCAGCGCTGTTCTGCGGTAATGGTTGACCAATTCGTTGCGCAGGAGCCGGTAGATCCACGCCTCGGCGCTTGTGCTCTCGCGCAAATCTGCACCGCGTTCCAGAATCTTCACGCTCGCCCGTTGCAGAATTTCTTCCGCATCAGTGGGGTCGCTGACGCGGGCGCGGAGAAAATCCAGGAACTTTCTGCGTCCGCTAATAAAAGCTGCGACCGCAGGCTGAGCGTCTAGCTGGAACTCGAAATCGACCGAAGATTCGTAGTTATTGGACATTGTCAATGCATCGGCAGACCTAGCTGCCCTTCCCGTTGGATAGCGTGTGCCTTATATTGGATTCACCCCCGGACTCAGTGCGGTTTCAAAACGTAGCCTTGTGCGATCCGTCGGGGATAACGAATTTCTTCGAGAAAGGCTTCTGGAATGACCTACTTGGATGTCGTTTTCAGCTACGCTTCCCTGCCCGGCGAGAAGGAATTGCAGGCTATCGACAGCATGCGCGAGGTGTACGGCATCCGCGCGGTGTGGTTTAACGAGAAAGAGCGAACAGTACGGGTGGAGTTCGACGCCTCACGGCTTAAGCAAGATGAAGTGGCGAAACTGCTGCGGCAGGCGGGTATCGATGTGCGAGAGCCAGTGGCGCTGGCTTAGTCCGAGTCGGCAAGAGGAGCGGGGGAGGGCTTCTTTTGCTGACCATCAAGCTCAAAATCGGTTAACCGGTGAATCGTTATGCAAGGGGTGCCCAAGAAAACCTCTGGCCGAAGTTATTCTCTGGAGCACCCCGTTGCGCGCCACTTCGTCTGCTTTTCTATAGAGCATGCGAATTGCCGTCCGCAAACTATTAAAAATAAACGCTGATGAATTTGTTCCCCTTGTAGGAATTTCGCGGCCACAGGAAAGATTTACTTCGATCGATTAAGGCAACTTCCGTGCCGCCGGGTTGTTGAAAAGTCTTGTTGGGCAAGGTTTTTGGCGGATTGTCATACCCGGAAGTACATGACGAAAGAGCAAAAGCTCTCACCGCCGAGAACGCTGAGGTCGCCGAGTCAAAAAATTGGTATTGGTTGCGAGTTGGAGCCAACCGGAAAGTAGTGTCCTGATTCAAGCCTGTTTTCTTAGCGAGCTTCGCGGATTTTCTTTGCACACTTCGCGGTTTAAAGGTTTTTGTTTGTCAAACCAAAACACCCACAGGAATGAAAGTCCGTTTCCCGTCAGCAAATTCTTCCGTTATAATCGAGAACAGTTTTCCCTCCAAGTCAGATCCGCGCCCTTAGCTCAGTTGGATAGAGCGTCTGGCTACGAACCAGAAGGTCGGGAGTTCGAATCTCTCAGGGCGCACCACTTTCAATAACTTAGCGGCACCTTAAAGCAGCGCCCCTACGTTTTGTGCCCAAATTGTGCCCATTTTCTCGGCAGATCGGTTGATTAACTTCGCCGATCACGCCCGCTCCAAAGGCTCGATGAGTGAGATGGCAATTTTGCGACAGTGATCGAGTCCGACGTGGGCGAATGAAAATATTTGGATGGTGTGCAATTTTGAACAGACGCTCCATTGCAAGTGTCGGCATGATCTTTGTGAGCAGACTTCGGGGGAGGGCTGTTCAGCAAACGTCCCAACTCGAAAGAGTTGGGGCGTTTTGTTTTGGGTGGAAGGTCGTCCTACAATCGGTTCTCACCAACGTCCTCTGACATCACCGCGATGTCCCGACGCCCAGAAGTGTGCAATCTTGAGCAGACACCCAACTCCGGGAGTGGCGTAGGCTAACGTCATGGCCGAAGGAAACCTATGCGGCCCTCCCCCATGCGTCGTTTGTTCCTCCGGCCTGAAGGAGCTATACGAATCGTCGTGGCTCCGCTGGTGGCGCAGTCACGGAAAAGGCTGCGCCATCTCTTCTAAAGCTCGTGCTGCTTTCCTTTTGTTCACCTCAAACATTTCAGCCCAATGACGTAATGTCGCAGGGAGGGCACCATGTGGCGAGAACGGGCACTGAAGGTTGTGTTGGTCGTGGTGGGCTTGATCTTTTGCGGTCTAGCTTATCCTTTGATTATGTTTGTGAAGCAAGAGCCTGCGCTGGCGATGATGATGAGTCTTTACGTCACCCTCGGCATCTTTTTGCTCTTTGCTTCCCGTAACCCATCAGCGAATCGGAGCCTGATCGCGTTCACGGCATGGTCGAGCTTCGTCCATGCAATGCTTATGGCGGGGCAGGCTTTCGCTAGGCTGATCGCTCGGGGAGAACTCATCGGGTCGGCTGTGCTGGTTGTTGTCGGCATAGCCCTGATAGTGTTGGCTCCGGCAAAAGAGTCAGTCGAGCGACTATCAGGACAACGGACATTTGCCTAACTGTTTAAATCAAGCGATTCCACTGCAACTGGCTTGCGCCGCCAGCACTGCCAGCAAGTTGCATAGGTCCTTCGCGGCAAAGAGCGCCGCTCAGGATGACAATCAAAGTAAAGGCCACACAATTTCTTAAACTGCTGTAGCCTGCCTTAACGACTATTTCGTGAATGATTTGCTGAAATCGGGATTCGGCGATTGATATATCCTGATTGGTGGGTGAGACAGATGGGGAAGGTAACGCTAGAGCCTCAGATATTGGCGCACGCGAGAACCGATTCCGGCGTTGCCTTTCAGTTACGCAGAGATCCGCCGGGTCTTCTGGATGTGCCGGGGCTCGAGAATGTGCTGGTCAGCATTCATGTGGGAGTGCCCAGCGAAATGTCGTGCCGCAGGGGTGGCAAGCAATACCGAGGAAAAGCCGTTCACGGCGACATCGACATCATTCCAGCGCAGACTCCGAGTCGTTGGGAGATGCATGACCAGAATGACATGTCTCTGCTGCTGAGTCTTCCGGCGTCGTTTTTACAGCGGGTCGCGAGCGAGTCCGGGGTCGACCCGGGCAGAGTTGAGGTTCTCAACCGCTTTCAAGTGCGTGACGGCGCTCTGGAAAATCTAAGCTGGGCAATCAAACATGAGATCGAAATCGGGGGTCCCTCCGGCCGGTTGTACCTGGACGGTCTTACGTTGGCATTTGTGTCCCGCCTGCTGGCAAGACACAGTTCAGCCCGCGAGAAATTCGAGGAGACCAGCGATCGCTTGCAGGGGAACCGGCTCAAGCGCGTTCTATCGCTGATCGAGGAAGAGATTTCGACGGACCTTTCGCTGGCCCAGATCGCGCAGGTTGCCGGCGTGAGTACGACCCATCTGCAAACACTATTTCACAATGCGATGGGACTCTCCGTGCGTCAATACGTCATTCGGCGGCGTGTGGAGCGTGCGAAGGCTCTCGTTCTTCGCGACCATATGTCACTTGCCGACATCGCCGATGCCGTTGGATTTTCCGATCAGAGTCATATGGCTCGCCATATGCGACGCGTGCTGAACGTAACCCCGCGCGAACTCAGATCATGCAATCAGGCGGTCTAACCGGCGCTGGCTCTATCGACATCCTCGTTAGCGCCAAGATCTTGCCGACTGTCGAATCTGGGACCGCAAGCGGAAGTAGCGAATGAGTGTCCTAGCTTTTTCCGATGTCATCTTCCCGTGTCATCCTGAGGAGGGCACAAGCCCTCCGAAGGACCTTACGAAACTCATACGCTAGCAATACGGCCGATAGGACTTTCTAAGCTGCGTGCACCAAAGCCATCCCTATCCGCGCCATCGCTTTCCAAACTGTCGTAAGATCCCTCACGGCGGCTTCGCCGCCGTTCAGGATGACATCCACTTTCGGAAGGATGTCAACGGAGCCACTTCATGTCCTCGCCTTTGCCCACAGCGAGACCGCCTCCTCCGCGATAACATCTGGCATCTCCTCCGGGAAAAATAACTTTGCTTCTTCGAGGCGCCGAACGCCCTTGGAATTCGTCAGATTTTTATCGAGCCAGTCCGCCCATTGCACCGGAAAGAACTCGTCTTTCAGCGCCCACACCATTCGTGCGGGGCCTTTCCAGGCACGTAATTTCTCTCTCAAATCCACCAGCTCATTCGCACCCAACGACACTGTGTACTGATCCATCTGCGACATCCGCAACTTCGATTGGCACACTTGTCCGAAGTAGATCTCAATCGTTTCGTCGGTAAGCCGCTCAGGATACGTGTACACCGACCCAATCATTCCTTTGCCCGTACGCGCCAGCTGTTTGTCTTTCAACTGTGGCAGAAGAAAGTTCTCCGCGAAGAGTCCTTTCTTCGCCAACTCAACCGCAGGCACAAAATTCTTTGGTGGATTGTTCTCGTCTACATCGCAGTTGGTGAGCAGCAGCGAGCGAACCCGCTCGGAATATTGCGCCACGAATACTTGCGCAACCATGCCCCCGCTGTCGTTCGCGACCAGGTCGACTTTCTTGATGTGCAAATCGTCGAGCAGCGCGGCCAGCATCGCGGCCTGCGTGTCGGGTGTAATGTTCTGCTGCTCTAGCGTTTCTGTAAATCCCATACTCATGAAATCCGGCGCGATGCACCGGCGGTGGTCCCCAAGGTGCTCCAAAGCGCCTCGCCACTGATAGCCATTCAGCGTAAGGCCATGCAGAAAGAGTGCTGCCGGGCCGCGACCGTGCTCCACATAGGCCACTTTGCACATTGGCAAAGCCGCGTAGCGCCGATTCTTCTGGTACCACGCGGCATCCATGGAAACGCTGCGCCCGGAATTGCTCGATTTTGAAAACGCAAAGCGCGGCAATGCAAGGGAAGCTGCCGCCGTCGTTGACACTGCTAGAAATTTTCTTCGTTTCATGCGAAGAATATGCGCTCTGGCAAAGGCCCGTTTCGCGCACATTCCAACACTTTCATCACAATCGGACAGAAACCGTATGGTACCGCTGGTTTCGAGAATGTTTTGTGTGCGCTTGCTCAGGATAGTCGTCGCCCCATTTTTCCCTGTGATCTCTAGCATGGTGTTGACGGGTATGATGGAGCAGGTTTAGAGATATGGAGATAAATCGCGCAAGCACGCTAGCGAAGGTCTTAGCTCGTGACCGAGCTTTAGAGGCACGAGAACGCAAAGATGCTGCAATCGAAAAAGGACGACTAGCAGATAACAACGCTTATCCGGGTTCAAAGAATTTCCAGCAAGCAGTTGGAGTGATCGCACAATACCTCTCTGATTTGGTCGAAGCCAAAATCTCTAGCATTCGCGATGCCTACGCCCAAACGGATACACCTCTCACGGGAGAGACTGTGCAAGATGCGATGCAGGCAATACAGACAAGCCTTGAGACCGTGATCTCAGCTAGAGTCGGATCGTGGGGCGGTACATTAGCATTAATCCAACAACGTACAAGACAAACAGTAACAGGCAGTACGGAAGCATTGGCTGAAGCGGAGCGAGAGCTTAAACGGCAAGCTGCGCGACTTTATGAGAAGTCGGAAGCCAAGCTGGATGTGATATTGCAGTCGAGCCTTGCTGCTTCAGAGAAAAGCGGGCGTCCAGCGCGGGCGATTCTCCCCAATAATTCGCGAACGGCGACCGTCTTCAGGGTGCTCATTGCCTCGCCATCCGATGTCGTCGAAGAACGAGAAGTCCTGGCAAATGTTGTGTTGGACTGGAATGCAGCGCATTCGGCGGCGGAGAGCATTGTGTTAATGCCCGTTAAATGGGAGACACACGCGCACCCAGCATGTGGAGACTATCCACAGGCACTAATCAACAAACAAATCGTTGATGACTGCGACATTCTGATTGGTGCGTTTTGGTCACGGCTAGGCACAGCAACTCCCGTTGCCCCATCAGGTACAGCAGAAGAGATCGAACGACTTCGATCAAAAGGAAAAAATGTTCTCCTGTATTTCTCTACCGCACCTTTACCCCAGAGTCATGACCCAGAGCAATGGCGAATGTTAAAGGAGTATCAACGAACCTTGCAGATGGACTCTCTTTATTGGAACTTCTCAACGCCCGAAGAACTCTATCGTTTGGCATCTCGTCATTTAGCAGCAGTTGTTCATGAAATTTCTGCTGAGTTGGGGGATAGTGTCTCAAATGAAGCGTCTCTCCCTGCTCAATCTTCCAAAGATGCGAGCACGACGCTTCCTGTAGCGAGACCCATTATCGTTCCCAAGCGTTACGGCGGAGGGACCACTAAAGACTACTTTGGCTATACAGGACTCGGCGTGGTCAACGATGGAGAGCCCGCATACGATATTGCGATCCACAACATTCAGCTTAAGGATGGCACAAAACTAGTGTTCCATCACAGTCACACAGAACGATTGACCAACACCGATGGGGAGGCGTTCTATCCTGCGTTTTTGGAAATGAAGTTAGGTGGCATATTTGGCAGCGGACTCTTTGATTTCATGCGAGAGCGAGGTGTCCCAAGCATCACTGTGCCCATTACTTACAGGGATTCCAGCAACAACTGGTTCCAAACAGACGTGACATTCGAGCGGGACGTTCAAAAATCTGGGGGCCTCAGGCTCGGCTGGAAGCAGAAGCGGATTGGCAATATTGATTCAGAGAACAACTGATCCCGCATTACTTCGTTATATCTTCATCGAAAATTGGGGCAAGCGGAAGCGAGTAGGATACGTATGGTTGACGTTGAGACAGTGCGGCAAATCGCCCTTTCCTTGCCGGAGAGCCGGGATGGTTCTACTGCTACAGCCCTGAGCTTCTATGTTCGAGACAAGCAGTTCGCATGGACCTACCATGAGCGGGTTCATCCCAAGCGGCCTCGGCAGCCAAGGCTCGATGTCCTAGCCGTTCGTTGTGCCGCCGAAGCTAAGGAAAGCTTGTTGGCCTCTGACCCCGGAAAGTTTTTCACCACGGATCACTATCGTGGCTTTCCTGCCGTTCTGGTTTACCTGGACTGCGTCGATGAACAGGAAATTCGGACGCTACTCACCGCAGCTTGGCGATGCCAGGCTCCTGCCGCATTGCAACGCCAGCATGGGAAAGACCGATAGAACCACTTAGACGCGTCAATCGTAAATCAAGGATTTAGCCAGAGCGAGGCTACGAACCAGTAGAGAAGGAAAACGCCGTTACCGGCGATGCGGATGTCCCAAGTGCCCGATAGAAGTCAAGCGCATGCGTGTCCTCGTCATCGGCAAGCACGAATCCCTCCCCAATGCCTTCAGCCGTCGCGGCCTGCCGCAGCGAGTCGAAGAGGGCGCGGCCGATGCCCTTCCGCTGCCAGTCTACTTTGACTGCAAGGTCGTAGATAAACAACTCTCGCCGTTCTAGCCGGGTGAGAGGGAGATTGAAGCCGGTGATACCGCCGACAACCTCCTTGCCGGCAAGCGCTGCGAACGCCCAAAAATCACTGCGACTCAAGAGGCCTTTCAAATAGGGGGAGCCGAGTGGTGCAGAATCCTCATTAAACACCTGCGCCATTATCAGGAATGTCTGCTGTGCCAACTTCTCGTCCGCCACAGCCAGTCGCCTTATCGAAATATCCTGCATCTCCCGATTATCCGCTGCTTCTTGTTTTTTCGCTCCGCGGAATCAATCGTCACAGCTTTTTGCAACGTGGCCCAAGTAGCAGCGAAGCTCAGCGCGGCCACTAGGGTCATCCGCGAAGTAGATTTCGGACGCGAAGGTCGCGAAACCAGAGTCCGCCCCAGGCCAAACCCGCAAAGATCATCGGGAACACCACGTTGAACAGAGGCATACCGGCGCGGACATTGCTCGCGACGGCGCCTCCCAAATAGCCTGTGAGCAATATCGCGCCGATCGTCGAGGTACGGGGCACTATGTAGAGCAGAGTGCAAACCAGGAGTGTCGCGCCGATTCCTACGATAGCCGACTCCGCATAACCTAGCTGCAACGTAGCTTTGACTACCACAGGAGGTTTCAGCAACTTCATTACGCCATCCAGCAAAAAGAACAGTGCCGCTAGAGTACTCATTATTCGTCCTAACCAGAGTTGCATCTTCGAGATCATAAAGCCGCCCTCCGGTGTGCTCCCAACTAACGACGTTGGCGTTGTCATTGGCCGACGCGCCTCCCTAGAAGAAGGCCAGTGACATTGCCGGCCGGATCCGCGAACATGGCTAACGTAGGACCACCCGGTACCTGGGTTGGGGGCAGGATCGTCTTGCCGCCGAGCTTCTCAGCCCTGGCAAGCGCCGCATCCAGGTCTTCGACTTCGATATAGACCGAAACGCGATTTTTGCCATCCTGGCTCGTGCTTACGCCGCCATTGATGCCTCCTGGAGTTCCGGTATCGACCATGCCGTACCTCATCGGGTTGTTGCTATCGATCTTCCAGCCAAATAGATCTTTGTAGAACTGTTCCAGTTGATTGCCTTTTCCGCCCATGATCTCAAAACGAACGACTGGCGCTCCCATTGAATCTGCTCTCCTGTTTATGCGTCGCAAACTTCTCCTGTTGCGCTTGAGGAAGCACAACGCCGAATGCATCAACTCAAGGAAGGAATATAGATTCTGGAGACGAGGCGGTCTTGTACAAAAACGACAACTGCTTCTGCCCTTGAATGATTCTGGCAGGCGATTCTCCAATGAAGCGTTTGAGGGATCGCGTGAGGTGTGCCTGGTCGAAGTAACCAAGACGGCTAACGACATCAAGAATCGAAACGCCGTCTCTGAGCAAGATTGTCGCGTATCGTGCTCGTTCGATCTGTCGGAACGCAGCATAAGTAACGCCTGTCGATCGCAGGAAGTGGCGTTGTGCAGAACGCAGGGAGAGCTCTCTTGGACGCCGCAGCAACGTATCTTCAACGATGGGATCGCGCGAGAGTATGCCCGAGTTCGCAAGCCGCTTGACGAAAGTTTCGGCATTGTCAAAGCTCGGGTATTCCATGGCAGAGCCGTTTAGCCAAAAAGACCGGGTAGTGGCCGATGGTAGGTTTACATCCTGGTGATCCCGCAAACTACCGGGCAGAAACCGTGGCATGAAGGTGCCAGCCTTAAAGCGAATGCCGACCCACTGGCCTTCCGCAGGACAATCCACGGTGGTTGCTGTGGTCTCTGGTCCCCGGAGCGTGAGAAAGTTTTTGCCTCCCAATTGGGTGATGGCCATCTCGAAACTGTTTGCGGCAACTGAGAGAAAAGTATCGCCACGATCGCTGTGGCAGCGCCAAACCTTTTCAACGAATGGATGGTCCGAGGCCCTGTCCTCGAAATGGATGAACTCGCTCTTTTCTTGCATGGCTTCGTTCAAATCGACTCGCGGGTTTTAATTATGACCCATATGGTTGTCATCCTGAGGCGCGTGGTTGCGCCGAAGAACCTATGCAACTGGCCTGCGCCGCCAGCACTGCCGGCAAGTTGCATAGGTCCTTCGCGGCAAACAGCGCCGCTCAGGATGACAATCAAGGTAAGGCCACGCAATTTCCTAAACTGCTGTAGTGTTTCGTTGAAGGGAAGTTAATTAACGTGCGTTGACTAGCGTAAGGGCCAAATCCCGCCTACGAACCAGAAGGTCGGGAGTTCGAATCTCTCAGAGCGCACCGTATTCAATCACCCTAAATCCTTCAACCTTTGACCATCGCTATTGCCCGTGTTCGCGGAAAATTTGCGAAAAAAGCGAACGCCGGAGACGACTTATCATTATATGAGTCCTAGGAGAAAAAATGCCTGGAGGACGATCAAGATCATTCCGGCTCGGGGATCGCTCTGAACTGCTCGTTCAACAGCTTCTCACCAGTGTCGCTTTCACCACCTCCGTGCCTCGGCAGGAGGACATCGGATTGGATTTTCTGTGCAGTCTAATAACAGGCTACGGCGGCCCGAATCTGCTGAAGGCAGGCCCCTTCTTCTCTGTTCAGGCAAAAAGCGACACTGATCCCATCAAATACGAAAAGCCTCACGAGATTGAGTGGATTACCAGCCAAGAAAACCCGTTGTTGATTTGCGTAGCCGACCGCGACGCGGGGGCCATGGACGTATATTCGACGTGGAATCTGCTTTGCGGAGTACAGAACGGCTGGAGGGGCCAGAGTAAGCCGAACTGTATTAACCTCTGCCCCGGCAAGAGCAGCACATGGGATTGGCGGGGGGTTGAGGATTTGGATGACGGGTCTCAGAATGTTTTGCTCGGCAAGCCAATTGTGCGAATCACGCATGAAGATATTTTCAATGAATCTCGCACACAACAGCTCGCAAGCGTGCTGGGTGCTTGGATTGCAATCGACCGGGAGAACATCGTCCGTTGCAAAACGGGAATGTACTGGGTGGTCGGCCCACTCTCCTATGAAACCGGAATAATTCCTCCCCAACCATTTGGCGTAAACCTCTACTGGAATCCTACGAATCTCAGCAAGTGCACAGAAAACCTAGTGCTGTCTGCCGTTGCACTTTGGAAAGTTCTACGTGTGCCGCAATTGACCGAACATGTTAAACAGCAACCGTGGAGTGACGGAGTCGGACCACTGAAGGAATTGATCCTTTGGGCTTTGAAAGCCTCCCCAAATTTGAAACAATTCCTTAAGAACGACGTCGATGGAATCTAGGTGAAACCTTCGCACGAGGCCTCTAAAGCCACCAATCGTTCTGCAAATATCGCCTGCAGATATCCGATTCAGTTGCTTGTGCCGCCGGGTAGTTCCTGCGCTTGCGGTTCCCTCAATTTTGCCCTCGGAGGCGCCTGTCTTCGCCGTTGCCACTCTGCGCTCTGGAATACGTGCGGGCCGACTTCGATCAGGCGGGGCAGCATTTCGAAGACGGACACGGCGGTCCATCGGGCGCCCTGCCGCGTGCGGAATCCGCGACGATTGATCTCGTCCGCAATGCGAGCGTAAGAGCCCTCCTGAACAATGAGTTCCATCAACTGAATCAGGACTTCGCGCTCCGACGGATCCTCTTCGAGCCGTTGCGTATCGGGTGCGATCCGCAGTCCGAAGGGCACATCTGCCGGCAACGGTTCTTGCGTGACTTCGACATCTCGCTCCCACTCGATGGCAACCAGCTTCCAGCCCTGCGCAGCCTGCTGTTGGAGATCCGCCGCCTGCACCGGACCTGAGATGACTTGACGCACTCGCTCTGTTTTTTTCACGTTTCGACACCTCGCCGTGGCCAGAGCGCAGCATTCCACGTTCCGTATGCCTATACAGGAAAGTCTTGTAACTGCAATAAATTCGTAGGACTTCATCCCCAGACGATCGTCCAATCATGGACTGTGCTGTCCGGAATCATGCAGGTTTCAGACGGTTTGGGCGCTGGACCTCAGACGTCAGGCGTCGGACCTCAGACTTCGGACCTCAGGCGTTGAGCTTTTCGCAGAGGCGCACTAATGCCTGAAGTCCAAGGTCCGACGCCCGAGGTCCGGTCCTCGTTCGCATTACCGCGGCTGCGGCTCAGATTGTCGCGCTCACGGCCTCGTTGGTCGTCGCGCAACTTAGACCGCAGAAACTGGTGTAAAATCTTGCCGCCTGGGAGTTGGGGGACCTCGGGATGAGTCGCCGTGAGGGTCTTGCCGGCTCCAAAATCTTCAGAAAAATGTGGTGCAACGCCGTGTTCCACTCTGTTCATGCACTCTGTGTACGCCTTTCCTCTTCTGGCTTGATTGCGGCTGCAGTTTTGCTTTCCCAAATCTTCCTGTCGCCTGCCACCGCGCTGGCGCAAGCCGGTCCCAAACATCAAATTGCCCTGGGCAAGAACGATATGTCCATGAATCCGTGCGACCAGGGACGAAGCCTCATTGTGGCCGTACAGCCGCTTTGCCGATTACAAAGTTGGCAAACAGACGTATCCGATGAGGCTGAAGGGACGCGCGTGGATCACAGTCAGCAACTCGCAGATTGTGCGCATCGAATCCGATCTCACCGCGCCGCTGCCGTTACTCTCGGTGCAACATCAGATCGCGGAATACGGCCCAGTCCACTTTGCAAAGAAAGATGTGAATATGTGGCTGCCGCAAACGGTGGATATTTATCTCGATCTGAATAAACATCGTTACCACCGGCAGCATAGCTTTGAGCACTACATGTTGTTTTCCGTCGACGCCGATGAGAAAAAGTCGGCTGGCAAAAAGGGCGGGGACAGCAAGCCTGCGCAAAATCCTTAAAGCCACGTTTTCATAACAACGACGGTTCCCAGGTCGCAAACCCCGCCTCGTGTGTTTTTCTGCTAATCTCAATTTGCCCTGTTGTTTCTTTGTCTGGAAGTCTCCAAATTTGTGTTTGAAATTCGTGGTGATTAAGACGACCGGAGTGGTTTCCGGCGATCGGGTAAGCGCGCCATGACCAAGGCAATCCAGCAGCAAGATGTGTCTGTATTGTCGGCAGCGAAGCAAGGATTGGTGTATCTCACTGCGAATGATTGGGCCCTGATCGCGGACAAGGCCACACGGATGAAATTCAAGGCCGGCGAGGCCATCGTGCAGAGAGGACGCCGGACGCACGGTCTGTACCTGCTGCTGAAAGGGACGGCCTCAGTACAGATTCCTACACAAGGGACGATGCCCGTTATTGGCGTCGGCCAAGTCTGTGGTGAGATTTCGTTTCTTGATGATCTTACAGCGACAGCGAATGTGATTGCGCAGGAGGCAGTTGAAGCTTTCTATCTTGATCGGGCTACGCTGCAGACGTTGTTTGAGTTGTTTCCGCACCTGGGCTCGCGCTTCTACCGCTCATTGGCGTCCAGTCTTTCGCGGCGGCTGCGGGAACTGATCGGCGGCACTGAAGCGGGCGAATAGGTTTTCCTTCTGAGGGGTGCATCAGTTTTCGCATTTTCGTACGCCTTTATCTTTCCGTTCTTTGCGGCAGTTCTTAGCGATCTTTGCGGTGAGAGCATTTGACCGCAAAGAACGCTAAGATTTCGCAAAGCACGCGAAGATAATCTGCACCCCAAAAGCAAACTGAAGCACTACCCCGTCTGCGGTCCGACCTTGCTGTAGCCCGGAACTGTGCTAGCCTACACGCTGATTCATCTAGCTTCACGACCGACTACTTTCCTTCCTGCATGCTCAGCATCGTTGATTCCGGCCACTTGCGACTGGCATTGCTCTCCACAGCAGTGCTGGGCTTCCGGCATGGGCTGGACTATGACCACATTGCGGCGATTACCGATATCAGCAGCGTGCAAGCCAAGGCGAGCGATGCGATGCGGTATGGACTGTTCTATGTCGCTGGGCACGCGACCATGGTCGCGCTGCTGGGTGCGGCGGTGGTCGCGTTTCGTATTCCCTTGCCTGCAGGCACCGACCGATGGGCAGAGCGTGCGGTCGGCCTCACGCTCCTCGTTCTCGGAGCCTACGTTTTGGGGACATTCTTCCGTGAGTCGCCGACTCACAGCCATGCACATCCGCGTACGCGGATCACCTTGATGATCAACGGCGCTCTCTGGATTTACTGGCGTCTGACCCGAATCTTTGGCGGCACGCGCGTCGAGGCTCCGCAGGTTTTCAAAGATGGATACGGAACGGCATCAGCATTTGTAGTTGGCGTAGTTCACGGTTTCGGAGCTGAGACTCCGACTCAACTGGGGTTGTTCTTTATGGCCGCAAGTCTGGGAGGAACCGGCGCTGGAGTATTGGGTCTGCTGATGTTCATCGTGGGGCTGGTTCTAATGAATACGTTGATGTGTGCGTCGGCGGCCGGATTGTTCTCAGCGACGCTGGCCAAGCCAAGCGCACTGCGCGGACTCACGCTGCTTACGTCGGTTTACAGCATCGTGGTGGGAGCAATTTTTCTGGCGGGAGCGGCGGATCGGCTGCCCTCTCTGACGGGATGAAGGCGATCGCGACTGGTGATGAAATTTAACCTAAGTCGCAAGGGGATGATTTAAGTGTGCATCTGTTTGCACTTTTCGTGTTAATAGAAATAGACAACTTTGTCGCCAAGCTATTGAAAGTGAAATGATTTTAACTTATTCCTTATTTGGCACTTTGAGTGCAGTGCAAACACCAAAGCTCTATTTGTGACTAGCAAGGCTCCCACACCGTACAGGAAAGACAAGGTTCGAGGAGGAAAGGTTTTATGAAGCGGATGCTGTGGATCGCTCTCCTGGTTTTCACGCTTTCAACCTTAGCTCTAGCCGGCAGTTCTGTAGACTTCACCAATGATGGCGGTACGTTGAATGGCAGCAGTTCAGGCTTGAGTCTGAGCGGCTCGGAGTTGATCGCTGCCAATGGATTTGGGGGGAAAGGACTGATCACGGGCGACCTCGGCTCGGTGACCTTCTCGACTGGGTCGTTAAGCAGCGGCAATCTACAGACGGGCGGGGTTTTCAACGGTGGCGGCAGCTTTGTCATTACCGGCAACGGAACCAATGGAATCCCGAATGAGGTTCTCTTCAATGGCACTTTCAGCGGTCCGGTGACGTGGACCGTCGTGACTTTGGCCGATGGCACCCTCAACTACACACTGACCGGTCCCATCAGTGGTACCTGGTTTAACGGTGCGAAAGCGGTGGGCGCTACGGTGCAGTTGACGATCAATACGGGTACAACACCTTTCAACGGTTCCACAATGCTTTCTAGCGGCGATATAAATTGTAAGACCGTAGTTCCCGAACCGGGAACGCTCGGCCTGCTTGGCACCGGGTTGGTCGGTCTGGCCGGTGCGCTCCGCCTCAAAGCCAAGCCCTAGAACAGGTTTTGCTTGAAAAGGCCCCGCCAGCGCGGTGCGAGATCGCAAGGGTTCGAGGAGGAGTTTATGAAGCGGACACTGGGGATGGCTCTTCTGGTATTTGCCTTTTCAAGCTTAGCGCTAGCCAACAGTTCCATAGATTTTACCAATCACGAGACGCTGATTGGCAATGTCCATGGTTCTGCCGCCAGTTTTGTCGCAAGCAAAGACGCCTTCACGGAAGCACTTTTCTCCAGCAGTTTCGGTGGTTCATTTAGCTGGAATACGGGAACAGTGCTCAACGTGAACGACACACGGTTGAATGTTGGTGTCGCAAATGCACGGGCTCAGCTAGGCATCGAGAAGGCATATGGGACTCTCAGTTCATTCGATCCCATGTGCCACAACATGGTGCCAGAACCCGGGACCCTTGGCCTGCTAGGCACTGGTCTCGTCGGGCTGGCAGGTGTGCTACGTCTCCGCTCTAAGGTCAAGGCATAGATCTGACCAAAGTTTCTTCCAAAGGGTTCCGCTCAAAGAGTGGAACCCTTAATTTTGGTCCGAAAAAGTCCAGGGATGATTACCCCCGTAATCTCACTTCGGGGTTTTGCCGTTGACCCATCCTGCTATCCTCCTTAAATTTGCCGCAGGGGGTTGTATGAAAGATATTCATGAAGTCCTGCGGCAGAAGCAGGCAAAGTACGCCCAACTTGGCAAGCAGATCGAAATGCTGCAACAGGCTGCGGAAAAGCTGCGCGAAGTAGCGCCGCTGCTGGCTGAGAGCGACGAAGAAGACAACGCCGTGCTGGCGGAAGTCGACGACGTAACCGCCTCGGGAGACGCCATGGCAGCAAAGGCCGGCGCGTCCGGGTCTTCAGCTTCCTCCAAGTCGTCACGGCCTGCTGCTCCTCGCTGGCCGTAATCTCAGCAGGGTCGCAGCGCAATCGAGTTATGAATCTTCAGGCATTATTGGTTTCAACGGACGACTCCGCGGCAGATGTCCTGGGCAGAGTTCTGCCCACACTGGGCATTGGTGTGGACCGTTCCAGTGACCCTGAAACCACGATTGCCCGGATTCAGCAGCAAAAGTTCGACGCAATCATTGTCGACTTTGACGACCCCGCGGTTGCCGATGACACGCTCCAGCGTGTTCGCAGTCTCGGCTCCAGTGTACTGAGCATTGCCCTCGTCGCGGATCCAACCAAGGTACGCGATATTCTCAGCGGAGGTGCTCACTTCGTGCTTTACAAACCAGTTACTGACGAAGGCGCAAAGGCAGGATTGCGGGCTGCTTCAGCCCTGCTAAGCCGCGAGCGACGGCGTGCCTTCCGCGTTCCGGTTCAGGCACCGGTATCCATTACGCTACCTGACACTCGCAAGGTCGACGGCATCCTGCTGGATCTCTCTGAAACTGGTATGGATGTGCTCACGGCAGAGGCTCAAGTTTCCGGGTCGCTGCTAGCTTTTAATTTCCAGTTGCCGGATGGGGCTCTGCAATTAGAAGCTCACGGGCAGGTGGCGTGGGCCAATCCGAATGGGCAGACCGGCGTGCATTTTCTGGATGTGCCGCAAGAAGTCACAACCAAACTTAAGATCTGGCTGCATGCCGCGGCGTCCAGCAACGGCACCAACGCCAACGAGATTGTGCCTCATTGCAAACTGACCGACCTCAGCCTTGGTGGCTGCTACGTCGAGACGGACGCACCGTTTCCCGAGCGCGCTTTGATTGATCTTTGCTTGAAAACGGGAGAACTCGAAGTTCACACTGAGGGCATGGTGCGAGTAACGCATCCCGGACATGGCATGGGAGTCGAATTCCCTTCCCGCACCGAGGAGCAGCGTGCGCAGGTAGGCAAAGTGATCGACTTTCTGCGCAACTGCCCTGATACAACGCCTGAGTTGATTATTTCGCCGCGGGCGCTTGTTGCGGATCTCAGCCAGTTTGAATCAGCGCAGCCACAAGGGTCAGCTGACGAGATGGAAGATCCGCTCCTCGAGTTGCTGCGTCGCGCTACTTCCCTTCAACAGGACGCCTTCCTCACCGAACTCCAGCATCAACGCCATCCACAGGACGTGGCGTCAGTCTAGTTCGGGATTTTCTCCGCAGTTCACTTTTGTTAATCAGCCGTAAATCACCAAAAAGCCTCCCGTGGCAGGTTTGGGCAGGATTTATGGAAGAGTTTTCAGGGCGGGATATCGGGCGCAGGCGTTATGTGGGAGCGAGAGGCTTCGGAGGTGCGTAAACATTCCGGAAAAATCGAAGAACCCGAACCCCGTCTCTGGCGCGAGTTCCTCGATTTATCGTGGTCTGTTCCACCCCATTGCAAGTACGTTAGTCGATCTCCATTGCGTACTCATTTCAGCCATATTAAAACTGAGTTAAATCTGGACGATTTGAATGTAGACTGGGCCGGGTTCTAGTTTGCGCCCTTGTTTTGATCCTACGTTTTGATCTGACGAGTTGATCCGACTGAGTGAAGACGATTCCGGGAACAACCAGCAAGCCTGAATATCCGCTAAATACTGCGACTGCCCCTGCGCAAAGACCTTCGCTGCGCTGGGCTCCGTTGGCGACAATTGGCGCTGCAGCCTTCGTGGTCGAAATCCCCTTTTTCTTCTTTGGAACACCCTCTGGTCATGATGTTGAATTTCATCTCTATTCCTGGCTGGAAGTTCTGTCGCAATGGAAGCAAGGCATCTTTCTTCCGCGCTGGGCTGCGATGGCGCATTTCGTTTATGGAGAGCCTCGATTCGTTTTCTATCCTCCAGCATCGTGGATGTTGGGTGCTCTGCTCAGTGCGGTGTTTCCGTGGGGCATAACGTCTGCGATTTATATCTGGATCGTTCTAACGCTGGCTGGAGCCTCGATGTTCCTGCTGGCGCGCAAATGGTTCGATCGGCGTGATGCGGTGTTTGCCGCTGTGCTGTATGCAGTGAATCCGTATCATCTGGTGATCGTTTACTGGCGTAGCGCGTTTGCGGAATTGTTCGCTAGTTGCCTGCTGCCGCTGCTGGTGTTGCTGTTGGTGCGGGCGGCAGAGGAAAAAGATAAACGCGTAGTCGTTCCCCTGTCTTTGGTGTTGGCAGCAGCGTGGCTTACGAATGCGCCTGCGGCAGTGATGATTCATTACTCACTCGTTTTGTTGTTAGTGGTTGTGGCTTGGCAGGCTCGGTCGGCGCGGCTTCTGCTAATGGGGGCATCTGCGGTTGTGTTGGGTGCTTGCTTGGCCGCATTTTATCTGCTTCCGGCGATCTACGAGCAGAAATGGGTAAACATTGCAGAAGCAGTTTCGGCCGGCTCGCGGCCTGTGGACAACTTTCTCTTCATCCACACGACCGATGCCGACCACGATGCATTTAACCGGATCATCTCCTGGGTCGCGGTATTGAAAATTGTGGTGACCCTCGGCGCAGCCTGGGCAGCACGGAAATTGCTCGCTGCTCGGACGCGGATTTGGAATGCGTTGCTCGTGTGGACAATTGCGTGCAGCGCCTTGATGTTTTCTGTAACAGCGCTGCTCTGGAAATTTCTACCGAAACTCGAGTTCATGCAATTCCCGTGGCGCTGGCTGCTGTGCCTCAGTATGGTGTTCTCTATCTTTGTGACGGCGGGCGTGCGGCGCTGGTGGATGCGATGCATGATATATGCGGTGGCGGTTCTTGTGATCGTGACCGCATGGCACCGCATTCAGTCTCCGTGGTGGGACAACGCCGCTGATCTCCGCGAGATGCGCGACAACATGACGGACGGAATCGGATACGAAGGAGTGGATGAGTACACGCCGGTTGGCGCCGATCCGTCGACCATCGATAAAGAAGCGCGTAAGGTGAAGGTGAACGGGACCGCACACGCGGCGATTCATGTTTTTCAGTGGAATGCAGAATCAAGGTTCTTCACAGCAGAAATGTCAGCGCCGGATCAGCTCGCGCTGCGGTTGTTCTGTTATCCAGCATGGAGGGTTGAGGTCAACAGCCAAGTTGTGCAGACGTCAGAACGCGAGGGCACAGGTCAAATGCTCGTCCCGGTAGAAACTGGCATGAATCGCGTCCAGATTACGTTTGTTCGCACTTGGGATCGCATGCTAGGTGGGTGGATTTCAGTAGTCGCCGTCCTATCGCTGCTATTGTGGCGACTGATGGCGCGACGGCTCGTGCAATCGCGATCGACTTAGTGTTGTCATCTGAGCGGAGCGAAGGACCTATGTAGTTTGTCAGCTGGCGGCAGAATGCATCGGTTCTTCCGCTTTGCTCAGAATGACAAATGAATCGGAACTCTGTGCAACCCTGTGCTCTCTGTGGTTAAGCTTTGATCGTCGAACCATGCGCCGCATTCTCATCGCGACCTCCAATCCCGGCAAATTGCGCGATTTCGCGGGAGCAGCCGCGGCGCATAGAATTGAAATCGCAGGTATTCCCAATTTCTCTTCCCTGCCCAACGTCATCGAAGACGGACTGACTTTCGAAGAAAACGCTCGCAAAAAGGCGGGAGAGTACAGCCTGGCCGCACCGGGAGAGATTGTGGTTGCTGACGATTCCGGGTTAGAAGTGGATGCACTAGGTGGCGCACCGGGAGTACATTCGGCGCGATATGCCGCTGACCAGCCTCATCTGGCGGATGCGAACACCGACGACGAAGCCAACAATGCTCGCGTGTTACGCGAACTAAAAAATGTCCCACGCGAAAAACGAACTGGACGTTTTGTTTGCATGCTCGCTGTCGCACGCGACAGCAAAGCACTGGCCACATTTCGCGGAATCGCCGAGGGGATCATTCTCGATGCTCCACGCGGCACGAACGGCTTCGGCTACGACCCGTTGTTTTATTTCCCACAGATTCAGAAGACTTTCGCTGAACTCTCTGCTGAGGAGAAAGCGCGATACAGCCATCGAGGTGCGGCGTTCCGGCAATTTCTTGAGTGGTATAACAGGCTTGGTAGTTAGGGCTATGTCATTCCGAACAGCCTTTAGGCTGTGAGGAATCTGTTTTCGCTTGTCACGTCGAAGCTACGGGACAACAGCAGATTCCTCCCTTCGGTCGGAATGACAGAACTTTGCACAATGAGACTGTTGTCCAACGACTTGTGCTTCCTTGACTTCAGTTCTTTCGCCCTCGATAATAAAAAGTTCTCTTTTCATCATTGAACTCATAAGGAGCGTGTCGTGGCGTCAGCCAGTTCTCCTGCTCCGGTTTTAGCCCACGGGGTAGCTCCGTTGCGAGCCGGGCAGGGCGTTTCGTTTGTTCTGCGGCGGCTGCATTCTCTCTCTGGGATCATTCCCGTCGGCGCGTTTCTGTTCGAGCATATTTTGATTTCGAACGCGACCGCGATCAGCGGGCCAGCGGCCTATGCCAAGCAGGTCGCCTTCCTCGCTGGACTGCCGCTCGTTTTCTTCCTGGAACTGTTCGGCATCTGGCTGCCTATCGCTTACCACGCGCTCTATGGCTTCTACATCTGGTATCGCGGGGACGGCAATACCGGTTCGTATCCCTGGACTGGCAATTGGATGTACACCGCGCAACGCTGGACCGGAGGAATCGCGTTCGTCTACATCGTGTGGCACACGTGGACTATGCGGTTCACTGGCACCGATCTGCATGACAACCCTTGGGCCTCGTTTGGCAAAGTACAGCACGAAGTATTTCAGACGCCGCTCTTTTTGTTCTATGTTGTCGGCTTGATCGCGGCCTCGTGGCACTTTGCCTATGGCATCTGGCTGTTCTCGGCGAAGTGGGGCATTGTTTCCGGAGACAAAGCGCAGAAAAGATTTTTAGCATTGTGCCTGGCTCTGTTTTTCGTGATGACGGGCGCAGGGCTAGCCAGCCTGACTTCATTTCGCTCTCGAGCACAGCAGCCGTTTGAGCCTGGTACTGGAAGCAATCAGCAAATTACAGAAAGCCGGTAAGGAAATCGATGGCAGCAGCTCCAAAAATTATTGTCGTAGGCGGCGGACTCGCCGGACTGGCCGCGGTGATCAAGATTGCCGAGATGGGCGGCAGCGTCGATCTGTTTTCGATTGTGCCGGTGAAGCGATCGCACTCGGTCTGCGCGCAGGGCGGCATCAACGCCGCGAAAAATCTGAAAGGCGAGGGCGACTCGACTTACAAGCACTTTGACGACACGGTCTACGGCGGAGATTTTCTCGGCAATCAGCCTCCGATCAAAGACATGTGCGACGCCGCGCCGGGGATCATCGATCTGCTCGACCGCATGGGCGTGCCGTTCAATCGCACGCCGGAAGGGCTGCTCGATTTCAGGCGTTTCGGTGGAACGTTGTACAACCGCACGGCATTTGCGGGAGCGACAACCGGGCAGCAATTGCTTTATGCGCTCGATGAGCAGGTGCGGCGGTATGAGTCCGAAGGAAAAGTAAAGAAGTACGAGCATTGGGAGTTCCTCTCCGCTGTGCTCGACGGCCAAAAAGTTTGCCGCGGCATCTGCGCGATGGACTTGCGCTCGATGGAAGTGCGAACCTTCCCTGCCGACGCGATCGTCATTGCCACGGGCGGAAACGGCGCGATTTTCGGCAAGTCGACCAATTCGGTTGTATGTACTGGATCGGCGCAATCGGCGCTGTATCAGCAGGGCGCATATTATGCGAATGGCGAATTTATTCAGGTGCACCCCACCTGCATCCCCGGCGAAGACAAGCTGCGGTTGATGTCAGAATCTGCGCGCGGCGAAGGCGGGCGCGTGTGGGTTCCGAAGACGCCGGGCGACAAGCGCGACCCGAAATCCATTCCGCAGAACGAGCGTTGGTATTTTCTCGAGGAGTGGTATCCGAAGTACGGCAACCTTGTGCCCCGCGACATCGCTACGCGGGCAATTTTCAAAGTTGTGTTCGAGCACAACCTCGGCATTGACGGCAAGCCGATGGTGTATCTCGACTTGACGCACGTCGACCGCAAGATTCTTGATCGCAAGCTGGAAGGGATTCTCGAGATCTACGAAAAATTTGTCGGCGACGATCCGCGCGATACGCCCATGAAGATTTTCCCCGGCATGCATTACACCATGGGCGGGCTATGGATCGATTACAAGCAGGCTACGAATATCCCAGGTATTTATGCGGCGGGGGAATGCGAATATCAGTATCACGGCGCGAACCGGCTGGGAGCCAATTCGCTGGTGTCGTGCATCTTCGGTGGAGGCGTTGCCGGTCCCAATGCAGTGAATTATGCACGCGGGTTGCAGGCATTGTCTGACGGAAATGGATGCTTCGACGCCGAGAAGAAGAAGCAGGAATCGAACAATGCCCTGCTGATGAAGAACGAGGGAACCGAGAATCCGGTGAAGTTGTGGCGCGAGCTGGGCGAGCTGATGACCAAGGATTGCACGGTCATCCGCTACAACAAGAATCTGGTCGGGACCGACGCGAAGCTAGTTGAAATGCTGGAGCGCTATCGCAAGATCAACCTGAGCGATCGGACGCTGTGGGCGAATACGACAGTGGTCTTTGCACGGCAGCTCTACAACATGCTGCAGTTGGCGCGCGTGATTGCGCAGGGAGCGCGTATGCGCGACGAATCGCGCGGGGCGCACTACAAGCCGGACTTCCCGGAACGTGACGACAAGAATTGGATGAAGACCACGAAAGCGTACTTCGCACCGGACGCAGATGAGCCGAAATTTGAGTTCGAGCCGGTGGATGCGTCGCTGATTCCGCCGCGACCGAGGAAGTACTGAGACGATGAATGCGGTCATGGTCGATTTTGGATTGCACAAGCCGCTTTATGGTGCGATCGAAAATAAGCAGCTGGTTCGATTCAAATATCAGAACAAAGAACGAATCGTGGAACCGCATGATTACGGAATTCAGAAAGGCATTGCGCGATTGCTTGCGTGGCAAGTCGGCGGAGAAAGTAGTGGCCGCATCCCCGGATGGCGTTGGTTCGATGTTGGCGATATGAGCGAGTTTGAAGTGCTCGACCGAACGTTTCCTGGAAACCGAGTCGTTCCGGGCAAGCATCATCAGTGGGAGAAGATTTTTATTCGCGTGGCGCCGCCTGCTATCCGGTGATTTTTTTTCGATGAGAGTTCTCGTTTTGTGAAAGTAAGATTGCTAGCGGATGCGTCGCTGATTCCACCGAGGACGAGGAAATCGTGATACCGAAGTCGAACAAAAACTCGGTGAATTCGCACTGTGGATTGGTTCGGGACACTTGAATGCCAAGTGTAAGGATTGCGGTACTTCGCCGATGTTGGAATACTTGGGTTTCGATCCGGTTTTTCCAAAATTCAAACTGATATGTAACAAGTGCAGAACCTACGATGTCATGAAGATATACCTCCACTGCACTAAGCTTTATCCAATTCCCTACAGGGGCAAGAAACGTTTTGCGAGCCAGTTCGGTGGAATACTTCCCAGCTTAAAGGCAAGCCAAGTGCTAAAGGCTAAGAACTAATGGCTGATAAATCCGTCATCATCAAAATCAAGCGGCAACTCACTCCCACCTCTGCGTCCCAGTGGGAGGAATTCTCTATTCCCTACCGGCCGAACATGAACGTCATTTCGGCGCTCATGGATATTGCCGCTGACCCGGTCACGAAAGACGGCAAGGCGACGACGCCCATCACCTACGACTCGAACTGTCTCGAAGAAGTCTGCGGATCGTGCGCCATGCTGATCAACGGACGCGCGCGTATGGCATGCTCGGCTCTGATTGACAATCTGGAACAGCCGATCCGGCTCGAGCCATTTTCCAAATTTCCTGTCGTACGGGATCTCGCCGTAGATCGCAATGTAATCTTTGAAAATCTCAAGGCCGTGAAAGCATGGGTTCCGATCGACGGAACATATGATCTTGGTCCCGGCCCGCGCCTTGCGCCCGAGGAACAGGAGGCCGCGTATCCCATCTCACGCTGCATTTCGTGCTGTTGCTGTATGGAGGCCTGCCCGCAGTTCAACGACAACACCGGCTTTGTCGGCGCCGCGACGATTGCGCAGGTTCGATTATTTAATACTCATCCAACGGGCAAAGCACTACAACGCGAGCGGCTGGCCGCGCTGATGGGTGATGGCGGCATTCAAGAATGCGGCTACGCACAGAACTGCGTCGAGGTTTGCCCCAAGGATATTCCGCTGACGAAAGCGATCTCTGAAGTCGGTGGCCAGGTGATGAAACAGGCTCTGGGTGACCTTTTGCGGCGCTGATTTTTGTCACACTGACCCCGAAACGCCCGTCCTAAGCGGCTTCTCACACGTTTCCAAGTTGTAGCAGGCAGAGCCCATAAGTAGTCTTTCATGCAGTAAAAACAGTGGCCCGCAACGTGCCACTAAAACCGTGGAGGCCGCAGCCCGCATGAGCTGGTAACCAGCGGTAATCAGCGAGGGCGAAGAGTTACCTGGGGTACGCAAGTAATGGCCCTGAGACGCTCTTAAGTTGGGCCCGCTTGACAGCATGGCTTACAATACCGCTACTTGAGGCGAGAGAGTTTGCGGGCAGCGGAACCCGCTGAATACGGACCACTTCGTGAAAAGAATTGCAAGACTTCAACTCGCAGCAATCTTCCTTCTTCTGGCCCTGATGTGCGTTGGCCTGACCGGCACGGCGTTTGCCGTGCGTCCGGTGAATGTGCATGCGCACCGCCGGCACTTCCGCTGGTTGCGCTGGAATCCGATGTTCCGGCCTTCGCACGAGTCGTTGCTGATCCAGAACGCTGAGATCAACCGGCTCGAACTACCGCGCATTCAGGATGAAACAGAACTGGAAGCGCTGAAAGCCGACGGCTCGTTGCTGCCGATCATCCCCAACGAGAGCCTGAAAATCGAACCGAGTCTTGACCCCTCGCGGCGCTTTTGCCGCCCCTGGACGCTGGACTTCGTGAATGACCTCAGCCAGGCCTACTACAACCGATTCCATCAGCAGATTCAGTTGAACTCGGCGGTGCGCACGGTGAAAGTACAAAAGAAATTGCGCCGTCATAATCGCAACGCCGCTCCGGCTGACGGTGACACCGCTTCTTCGCATCTGGCGGGCGTGACTGTGGACCTGCAACGCCGCGGGATGAGCAAAGAGCAGATCGTGTGGATGGAACACTATCTCTTCTATATGAAGGCGCTCGGCCTGGTGGAACCCGAGGAAGAACGGCGGCACTGGTGCTTCCACATTATGGTCAGCGGCCACTACACGGAGTGGCGGCAGACGCAGACCATCGTTCCGGTCGAGCGGCCCGAGAATGACACGCCTGAAACGCAGGTCGCCCTCGGCAGCGGCTCGAACTGATTCTCGTCGCACATCCTAATGTGCTCACGCGTGAGGCAGCAATCCCTGGTAGAGGGCCATTCCAACGACTGAATCCACACCCATCGCGTGAAGTTGATCTACTTCATCTTGGCTCCGAATTCCTCCCGCGGCGATCATCTGCCGTGATGTAGCCTTGCGCAACTCGCGGATGACATCGATCGGAATGCCCTGCAGCAATCCTTCCGTGTCGATGTTGGTGTAGAGAAATGCGGCGCAGAAAGATTCTAATGCACGCATCATTTCGAAAGCAGTGATGCCAGTAGTTTCACGCCACCCTTTGATCGCCACGTATCCACCACGGCAATCGGCAGCAAAGACCAGGTTCTCTCGGCCTAGCTCCGTTGCTGCTTCACGAGCAAATGCTTCGTTGATTGATCCATTCGAAATCAAGGCCGAGCCGAAAATTACGCGGCGAGCACCTAGGTTCAAAGTCGTCTGGGCTGCCTCGATCGAACGAATTCCACCACCGACCTGACATGGAAGTTGACGCGCTAAATCGCGAACAAGTGCAGCATTGTCACCGCGTCCCATCGCCGCGTCGAGATCGATGAGCTGAACCAGAGGATATTTGGAAAAGCGATCGACCCACTCCTGGAAATTGTCGAACTCGAGAACCTTCCGGCTGCCTTGTACGAGTTGAACGATTTTGCCGCCCATCAAGTCAATTGACGGGATCAACATGGCCACCTCACAGGGATTCCTTGAGAACCTATTTCCTGTTTGAGGTCGGCGATCTGGTTGAATCCGTAATGAAAAATAGATGCGGCAAGCGCTGCGTCGGCGTGTCCTTCGCGGAAGACGTCGACGAAGTGTTGTGCTCCGCCTGCGCCACCCGAGGCAATGACTGGAATCCGGACCGCGTCGGCGATCATTCGTGTCAATTTGCAGTCGAAGCCAGAGGCCGTGCCGTCACGGTCCATCGAAGTAAGCAGGATTTCGCCCGCGCCTCGTGACTCCGATTCTTGCGCCCATTCGAGGGCATCGCGGCCGCTTATATTTCGTCCGCCGTGAGTGAATGCTTCCCAGCGCATACCGTTACAGCGTTTGGCATCAATGGCAACGACCACCGCTTGCGAACCGAAACGCTCCGCGATGCGCGTAATCACGGTTGGATCCGCGAGCGCGGCAGAATTGATGCTGATCTTGTCTGCACCGGCGGAAAACACTGCGGAGGCTTCTTCAAGTGTGCGAATTCCACCTCCCACCGTGAATGGGATGAACAACTGCTTCGCGGTGCGATGAACTGTATCGAGCAACGTAGTTCGACGTTCATGCGCGGCCGAAATATCGAGCAGTACGATCTCGTCGGCGCCCGATTCGCTGTGCGCTTTCGCTAGTTCGGCCGGATCACCGGCGTCACGCAAATTCTCGAAGCGGACGCCTTTGACGACGCGGCCGTTGTCGACGTCAAGGCAGGCGATGATGCGTTTCGTCAGCATGTCAGAGCACAGAAGTTGCTAAGTAACTTCAATCCGATCTCGCCGGATTTTTCTGGATGAAATTGGACGCCAAAGAGATTTTCTCTCTCAATCGCTGCCGCAAACGTGCCGCCATATTCGCAGCATGCGGTTGTGTTTTCCATGAGAGGAGCACGAAACGAGTGGGTGAAGTAGACGAACGGCGAAGGCAGCATGCCGTGAAAGAGTCGCGAGGTCTCGCCTAACTGGAGTTGATTCCAGCCGACATGGGGCGACTTTACGCTCGCCGGAAAGCGTTCACATTCGCCTTGAAACAGCGCCAAGCCAGGAGTTTCTGGCGCCTCCTGACTGCCATGAAACATCCACTGCATGCCGACGCAGATGCCCAAAAATGGAATGCCGCGGCCAATCGCTTGGTTGATGGCGTCTCGCAATCCCGAATGCGTAAGCGTAGAGGTTGAGGCAAAATGGCCAACGCCGGGCAGTACGATTTTTGCGGCACGTGCCACTGAATCCGGATTACTAGTGATCTCGCATTTTTCTCCCAGCCAATCGAATGCCTTCTTTACAGAAACCAGATTTCCAGCACCGTAATCAATAATCGTGATCATCAGAGCAGCCCTTTCGTACTCGGCAACAGGCGAGCCATGCGCCGATCGCGCCAGCAAGCTGCGCGAAGCGCGCGAGCAAAAGCTTTGAACAGCGCTTCAATTTTGTGGTGGCTGGAACGTCCATACAGCACACGTGCGTGAATATTCGCAGCTGCGCCGCGGGCGAAACCCTCAAAAAAATCATCAACAAGTTCTGACTGTAGATCGCCGACCATGCGCGCGGTCACTTTCGTGTCGACCACGGAGGCGGTGCGGCCGCTGAAGTCGACAGCCGCCAGACCCATGGTTTCGTCCATGGGCATAAGAAAATAACCAGCTCGCAAAATGCCGTGCTTGCTGCCGAGAGCTTTGACGAACACCTGCCCGAGGACGATGCCAACATCTTCGACCGTATGGTGCTGGTCAACGTCAAGGTCGCCGTGAGCGTTGAGTTTTAGATCAAATCCTCCGTGATGGGCGAAGAGCTCCAACATATGATCGAAGAAACGGATTCCGGTGGACACCTGGTAGCGTCCGCGGCCGTCAATGGCAAGCGACACCCGAATCTGTGTCTCTTTAGTCACACGATTGATGGTCGCTTTTCTCATCGGACGGAAGCTCCTTTCGGAATGCAGTCATCTTTGAGCACTTCAGGAAGGGCCGTCAGAAGGCGCTCGGTGTGTTCGTGCAGGCCGAGAGTTATGCGAACGCAGCCCTCGCAGCCCGGGTCGCTCGATCGGTCGCGAACCAGAATGTCGCGTTCGCGCATTTTCGCAACGAACGCTGCTGAGGCGGCACGATCTGAACCTACGCGCAGCAAAATGAAGTTTGCCTGACTTGTCCAGAATTGAATTCCGCTGTCTGCCAAGGTAGATTCCACGCGGGCCCGCGATTGCACGACCTCACGCACATACAGCTCGATGAAACTTTGATCGGCGAGCACGGCGGGCAGGCAGGCTAGAGCGACCGCGTTCACGTTATATGGAGAACATACGCGTCGCACTGCGCGCATTTGGTCTTCATAGCCGACCAGTGCTCCGACGCGCAGGCCGGCCATTCCGTAGGCTTTCGAAAAAGTGCGCGCCACAAACAGGTTCGGAAGTTCATCACACCTGGGCATCATGGTGTGACCATAGAACTCGAAATACGCTTCATCCACGAGCAGAGCGGCGTCAGGAGCGAAGCGCGCGATTTGCAACAATTCTTCCGGCTGCACGACCGTTCCGGTGGGATTGTTCGGATTGGCGATAGCGATCAGGCGCGTGCGTGGTGTGATCCGGCGAGTTAAATCCTCTGCCGAAAACTGAAAATCCTTGCCCGCTGCAACAATAACGACCTGCGCGCCCGCGGCCATCATGTAGATCCTGTACATGGAGTACGTTGGCACAACGATCAGCGCTTCGTCGCCGGGTGCGAGATAGGTCTGGCAGAGTAGATGGATCGCTTCATCTACGCCGTTGGTCAACAACATCTGCGACGGCCTGATCTCCAGAAAGTCCGCTACTTTCGCTTCAATCGGCTCACGCTCGGGATAGCGGGCGAGATCCTCGACAGTTAAATGACGTAAGCGTTCAAGCACGCGCGGAGAGCAGCCAGCGGTGTTTTCGTTGAAGTCAAGGCGCAGGCCGTTTCGTCCGGCGAGTGGAGGATGGTACGAAGGTAAAGTGCTAATCGCTGGCCGTGGGCTAAGCATGATTACTCCTCACGCGTATGGATTGTGCATGAGCTTGCAAGCCTTCGATTTCGGCGAGACACTCGACCGTTTTCGAGATTTGTCGAAGTCCTGTCTTTGACAGTTCCTGGACTGTGATGATTTTCATGAAATCCATCACGGTCAAGCCTCCGCGAAATCGAGCTTGTCCCGATGTCGGCAACACGTGGTTTGGGCCGGAAGCATAATCGCCCGCGGCTTGAGCAGAGTAGTCGCCGACAAAAACCGATCCTGCATTCTGGATGAACGGCAAATCATCCTTCGAGACAGTAATGTGCTCAGGAGCGAGAACGTTGGCCCACTCTCGCGCTGTTTCGCGTGAGGAGCCCACGAGAATTGCGCCGCGTTGGCGTAAAGATTTTTGGGCAATCGGATTATCTTGCGCCGCCTGCGTCACACATTGCGCCACAGCTTGCGCCAGCTTGCGCGAGGTCGTGATGAAAACGGCAAGCGTATCGGGGTCGTGTTCGGCCTGGGCAACTAAGTCAGCAGCAATGAATTCCGGAACACCGCTATCGCTCAATACGACAGCTTCGGTCGGCCCCGCGAGAAAATCGATAGCACAATCAAAGGCGACTAGTTTCTTCGCAGTAGTAACGTAAGCATTTCCCGGTCCGACAATCTTGTCTGCCCGTGGAATTGTCGCGGTGCCATACGCAAGCGCAGCGATGGCTTGAGCCCCGCCAATGCGATAAAACTCCCGCACGCCGAGCATTGCGGCAGCAGCAAGAACTTCTCGCGATGGCTTGGGAGATGCCACGCGGATGTTCTTGACTCCAGCGACCTGGGCCGGGATTACAGTCATCAGCAAGGTGGAAACCAACGGATAACGTCCGCCGGGAACGTAACAACCTACCGATTCCAGCGGGCGAATCAATTGGCCCAAAGAAACTCCGTTCCGCATCCGCGTCCACGTTGAAGGCTTCTGCCATTCGCAGAACCAGCGGATATTCGCAGCAGCCTGGCGAAGCGCCTTCCGCAGGCGCGGCGATAGAGAACGCAAAGCTTCCTCGAGTTCTGCGGCAGAAACTCGCAGGGATCGATTTCGAGCGAGACCATCCCAACGCTCGGCATAGCGGCGAACCGCAGAATCTCCATGCTGGCGCACATCGTTCACGATGCGCCAAACTTTCGGCTCCAGATCGGCGAACTCCGAGCCGCGCGAGGCGAGGCGCTCCACTGCTGCAGCAGCAGCGCGCCCGGTGAGAATCCGCATCACAATACCACCTTGTTCAGTGGATATTCGACGATGCCTTCTGCCTGCGCCTCTTTCAGGCGCGGAATGACGTCCCAGGCCGCCGACTCATCAATCACGGTATTGACGGCCAGCCAATCTTCATCACTCAAATTGGAAATGGTCGGCTTCTGCAATGCTGGAAGCACGGCGAGCACGCCCGGCAGATTTTCTCTGCGAACATTCAACATCAGCCCAACGCGATCGTGCGCTTCCATGGCTCCGCGAAGCATTAGGGCAAGGTTGTCGATCTTGCGGCGTTTCGCGCGGTCAGAGTATGAGCATTTGTTGGCGATCAACTGCGTGTTCGATTCCAACACGGTTTCAAGGATGCGGAGCCGGTTAGCTTTAAGCGAACTTCCAGTCTCCGTGACCTCAACAATGGCGTCGGCCAGCATTGGCGGCTTGACCTCGGTCGCACCCCAGGAAAATTCAACCTTCACTTCAACATTTTTCTTTTTGAAATAGTCTCGCGTTACACTTACCAGTTCGGTCGCGACGATGCAGCCGGAGAGATCTTTGGCGCACTGAAAAGAAGAATCTTCCGGTACGGCCAGCACCCAACGTACTTTGCCGCGACTGCGCTTGGCGTAGATCAGATCAGCGACCGTAACAACTTCCAGACCGCTTTCGATCACCCAATCGAGACCCGTCAGACCGGCGTCAATCGCGCCATGCTCGACGTATCGCGCCATCTCCTGCGCACGGATCAGCATGCAGTCGATCTCAGGATCAGCCGTCGTCGCGAAGTAGGAACGGCCGTTGGTATATGCCGGAAGACCAGCCTGGGCAAACAGTTGCAGCGTAGCGTCCTGCAGGCTGCCTTTGGGGATGCCGATGCGCAGTTTCACCGCGTCTCCTTTCCGACCAAGTCGATGGCAGGCCTGGTTGTCACCGGTCCCACTGCGACTGCCTCGGTGAAGCAGGAGCGCGTACCGCGATGGCAGACCAAACCAGCTCCCTCGACTTCGACGCGAAGCAGCAACGTGTCTCGGTCACAATCGGTGTACGCGGAAACGACTCGCAAACGATTGCCTGAACTCTCGCCCTTAGTCCAAAGGCGATTGCGCGTGCGGCTGAAGAACGTCACATAACCGTGGCGGAGAGTAAGCTCCAGCGCCTGGCGATTCATGAAGCCCACCATTAGGACTTCCCCACTGGAAGCATCCTGCACGACCGCGGGCATGAGGCCGCTCATCTTTTCGAAATCAAACTCCGAATTTGAATTCATACTTTCTCCCGAAAACAAAAAGCCCGCCGAGCGTTGTCGCGTCGGCGGGCCGAAGATCCTTAAGAGTGCTGGTTTATCTCACCGATATACCCCCGCCGCCACGCGATGCGCGTGGTGATGATGGCGGTGATGAAGATGAGACGACATGCTGCAACTCACATTACGGCAGTAGCGCAAGTCGTGTCAATCGAGTTCGCCTCCTAGGCCATTAAATTTTGAATGGCTTGAATCAGGATTTTGAATTCTTGCCTTATAGCGCAAAGAAAAAGGCCGCCGAAGGGGCCTTCGGCGGCCAAAGATAAAACACACGAGCCCTTACTGCCCCGTACCGCTTAGCGGCAGAATCTGCGGGCTGCGGGCGCTGTTGTCGAACAGCTTGTAGGCCGCAGTTTCCGCATGCTTGGTGCTGGGATCGAAGAAAACCGTGATCTGACAAGTCTTCCCCGGTTGCAGCGGATTACTGACAGTGTTGCCACACGGTGCACTATCACCGAAGTTGACACTGAAATCCGCGCTGTTCGGACCCGAGAGTTCCGCACCCGTAAAGTAGACCGGTGTTGTGCCCACGTTGGTAATGGTTGCTGTTGACGAAACCTGGGTGCCGTCCGTGACGGTCCCGAAGACTATTGTATTGGGTGTGAATTTAATGCCAGTTCCAGATCCCTGCAGCGATACGCTTTGGGGCGTAGTTGGGTCGCTGTCAGCTACGCTGATCGATCCCGACGCGAATCCGACTGCTGTCGGATGGAACTGCACGTCGATGACGCACGTCCCACTAGCCGCAATGATCAGATCTGGAGTACAAGTTGTTCCGCCAGCGTTGACGAACGGTCCAGTCACGGTCACGGCGGGATTGCCCAATATAATGCTCCCACCGGTACTGTTGGTCAGTGTGATTTTGACCGCCCCACTAGTCGTGCCAACCGCTGTGGTTGGGAACGTAATGGAGGTTGGGCTGAGCCCAACGTTGCTCGCCCCCGTCCCACTCAATCCAATGAGCTGCGGGGTGGAGGGATCGTTGTCATTGATCACGACTGCCCCCCTTTTCGCTCCATTGCCCTGTGGGTCGAAGGTTACGCTGATGGTGCACGTGCCATTCGCTGCGAGCGTTTTACCAGATGCCGGGCATGTGTTGGCTGAGATGGCGTAATCCGTTGTATTGGTCAACGTAATCGTGCCCATCGTGATGGTATTGGTGCCGTTATTCGTGACCGTCACCGTCTTGGCTGCGCTCTTCACTTTTACAGTCTCGCTGCCGAATGCCAACGGCGCACCGGTCAGAGAAATCGCGCTTCCCAGTCCAGTCAGACTGACCGTGTTGACCTGACTGAAGAAGCCGTTGTCATTGATGGTGATGTTTCCATTCAAAGCTCCCGAAGCCGTCGGCACAAAGTATGCATACATCGTGCAGGTAGCCCCGTGGGGCAGGCTTGCCGGGCAGTTGTCGGCCTCGCTGTAATTGGCTGAAACCGAGATGTTGTTGATCGCGACCGTACCTAACACGCTTACAGTGATCGCTTGTGGCGCGCTCGTCGATCCCACGCTGGTCAACCCGAATGCGAGATTGCCTACATTGGTGTTCAGAGCCGGAAAGACCGAGATACTCCGCACGCGGCCATTAGTGGAGTCCGAAACGATAATGTCGCCTGCCGCATCGAGAACGATTCCAGTGGGCTCATCCAGAAGCGCTTCTGTAGCTGGCCCATTGTCTCCGTTATAGCCGGGGTTTCCCGTACCGGCAATTGTGGTCATGAAGCCGCTGGGGCTTACCCATCGCACACGTTCGCTTAAATCGCTGATGAAGAGGTTGCCGTTGGCGTCCACTGCCAGACCTTGCGGAAACTCGACTCCGTTTACTGTGGCAATTCCATCCCCTGTGAAGCCACAGTTGCCGTTGCCGGCCACGGTCGTGATGATTCCTGTGGAAACGTTAACCTCGCGAACGCGGCAATTGGTAGTGTCGGCAATAAACACATTGCCGTCATTGTCCACTGCAATTGCTTCGGGTCCATCCAGCATGGCGTCGACTGCCGGGCCGCCATCGCCGCCGTAGCCGGAGATTCCCCCGATTCCGGCAATCGTCGTAATGGTTCCGCTAGAGACTTTCCGGACGACATGCTCGGTCTGGTCGGTGAGGTACACGTTGCTTTTGCTATCTACCGCGATGCCATATATTGCGCCGACTTCCGCGCTCGTAGCCGGTCCACCGTCTCCGGAATACCCACAATGGCCGGTGGTACCGCTTAGCACACCGGCGAATAGGTTGATCGTTCCGGCAGTATTAACCTCCTGAACAACGCAGTTACCTCCATCCGCGATATACACGTTGCCAGCATTATCTTTTGCCACACCGTAAGTGAATGATAGCTCGGCGCTTGTGGCTTTGCCGCCATCGCCCGAAAACCCCTCGGTTCCAGTTCCGGCAAAGAAGTTGACTAGCCCGGTGGACTTCACGGATTCGCGCACCATGAAATTGTTGCTGTCTGCGATGTAGATATTGTTCCCGGCATCGATCGCGATGCCGAACGGGTTCTGTAATTGCACACCATCCGCGGGAGCACCGTTGGTCAGCGTCTCGGTCGTCTTGCTGAGATTGCCGGCGACGATGTTGAGATCTCCACCCACGGTGAAGCTCTGCACGACAAAGTTATCGTCATCGCCGATGTAGATCATGCCGGTACTTGTTTCGGCTATACCCACCGGGAAATTAACCTCTGCGCTGGTTGCTTTGCCCCCCGATCCGCAGGTGCCGGAACAGGCCGTGCCGGTCCCGGCTACAGTGCTGATGTTGCCGCCAATCGTGAATTGACGGATTCGCTGATTGTTGTAATCGGCAAACGTGACCACCGTGCCAGCGCTGTTGACGGATAGTCCATATGCGGTGTTGATCTCGGCGCTGGTGGCCTTGCCACCGTCGCCGCTAAAGCGGCAGGTATGATTTCCGGCAATCGTGTTTATATTTCCGTTGGATTTCGTCACTTCGCGGATGACGCAGTTGCCGGCGTCGCCGATGTAAACATTTCCGCCGGTATCAGTGGCAACACCAGATGGGTCGCTCAATTGCGCGCTCGTAGCCTTCTCGCCATCCCCGGAATAGCCGCACGAGCCAAGTGTCCCGGCGTAGGTGCTGACTGCCAGCGTAGAGAGAACTAGCTTTTTCACCACGCAGTTGTTGAAATCGCCGATGAAGAGGTTGCCGGATCCGTCGACGGCAACACCCGCGGGGTTGTTCAGATCGCCGCCGATACCGTTGCATTGACCGGCCGTTCCGGCGATGGTGGTGATCGTGCCCGCGGTGGTCACTTTGCGGACCACACAATTACCCTGGTCAGCAATGTATACATTCAATCCGCCGTCAACTGCGACTGCATAGGGATGAAACAAGTCAGCGTTGGCAGCTCCACCAGCGACTCCGTCGCCGCTATAGCCTTGGACGCCGCTGCCCGCCACCACGGTAATAATCTTGGTCGTCGCGTTCACTTTAAAGACGCGGTTTTGGCTGAATGCCGCGAAGTAGTAGTTGCCGGTGCTATCCACAGCAACGCCATACGGCTGGGAAAGGTCGGCGTCCAGAGCTGGAATGCCGTTCGGACCGCCGCCGATCATGGTCGTAATCACATCCTGCGCCTGCGCGGGGAGACTCAGCGCGGCCGGACTCAAAGCAACCAAGATAATTGCAGCCCGCACTATTAAGCGACGCATCGGATTCTCTCCTGACAATTTCGTGATTCGTGCCTCCGCTCGTATAGCCATGCTATTGAGCGATTGGGACCAAAGGCCGCCGGCTGATCTGCGCGCCCTTCCGCCACGTTTGTCCTTTAGCGTCCTGGTACAAAATGATCAGGTTGGGCTGCATTGGTGGAGTCATCCACTGCTTGTACTCACGCTTGGGAATCGTGAATTCCTGGCTCATCTCGATGAAATGCTGGCTCTTCCATACCTTGATGGGCTGGAAGTTGCCACGAAGAATCATTGCGGGAGACGAATCCATCAGCGCGACAATCACCCCTTTTGCGTCGTCGCTGCGATTGAATAGCTTTAAGTGAAGCGTGACCTGCACGAGCTCGCCCTGCTCCTGCATTCCACTTACGTCAAAATATCCGGAAAATTCTCGTCCACTGTTGGCCGCGGCAGTAATCGTTGACAGCAACAGGACGGTAAGCAAGGTGCAAATCACCCTTGCTCGGAAAATGCGCAAAGACCGCATAGTGTCCTCCTTAGATCGCGTCTATTCATCCGGGCAGGCGCAAACCTGCGCCGCCTCAGGCGAGGGAAAGGTTGTAGGGTTGATCGAGTTCCTCAAACCTTAGACGTAGCGGTATTTACAGTCTTTTAACTGGAAACTTGCTCCTCGACCGTCGCATTTGGGGGAGCGACGGGCCCAGGGGAGAAGTACTAGATCCGGGTAGAAGAGCGGACTAATTTTCCTTCTGCATTAAAAGCTTGTCAAGATGCAGGGTTTTGCACATTTTTTAGGACGCGTGGAGTTCGCACGTATCGCAGCTCTCCTAGTAAAACCTATGCACGTGCGAAGTCTATGTACCCTTTTTGCACATCGGTACGGACAAGCTTGGCACGTAACCGGTCGCCCACGTCCAAACCTTGGTGACCCTGGACGAGCATACCTTCGATATGCGGCTGGAGAACACGTACGAAGGTTCCCTTATTCGACGCTCCGGTCACGATCGCATCGAAGACCTCACCAATGCGATGCTGCATGGCTATCGCCGACAGACGCTTTGACATCTCGCGCTCAACTTTCTTGGCAGCGTCTTCTTTCTGTGTGCAATTAGCAGCAATGGCTGTGAGTTCAGCGTCCGAATAAGGATTTTTTTGGCCCGCCAGCATCGCTTTGATCAGCCGCTGGGTGACAACATCGGCGAAGCGTCGGTTGGGTGCAGTTGAATGAGTATAGTCCTGAACCGCCAAGCCGAAATGTCCTGGAGCGGAATCGCCTGGCCGTTCCAGTACATACTCCCCCGGGCCAATGAGCTTGATCACGGCCAACGACACATCGGCGAAATGATCGGGATCGGCTGCCTTACGCCGCAAGAGGACGTCGTTCAGCGCCTTGGAATCAGGCTGAGCAGGAAGTTTTTCTCCCTTGCTCGCGGCGAGTTGCACAATGCGATCCCAGCGCTCGGGAGTACGGACGATCCGGCGGATGGAAGAAACTTTCTCGAGCAGGCGAGCGACCACACCATTGGCCGCTACCATGAAGTCCTCGATCAAATCCGTGGCGCGGTTTTTCTGCTGGTTGACCACGTTGATGACTGTATCGTCAACGACAATTGGGCGGACTTCGTCGGTTTGCAGGTTCAAAGCGCCGTGTTGGAAGCGTTGGTTTTTGAGCTTTTGGGCAACTTCATCTTGAAGTTTTAATTGTGCTTGTAGCTCACTGGAAGCAGATACTTTAGATGGTGCACTAGATCTTCCTTCAAGCCACGCTCCTACAGAGTTGTACTGTAGTTGAGCTTTGTTCCGGACAACAGCTCGGTAGACGTCACTCGACTTCAGATTGCCGGTGGAATCAACGACAAATTCAATCACAACGCTAAGGCAGTCCTGGTTTTCGAGCAGCGAAGTGATGCCCGTGGAAAGCTCCTCTGGCAACATGGGGAAGTTTCGAATTCCCGCGTAGACCGTTGTAGTTTCTTTTGCGGCGTGAAGATCGATCGCCGTGTTCTTAGGAACAAAAGCATCGACATCAGCAATGCCGATCATGACTTTTACATCGCCGTTTGTGAGCGGCTCCGCTACTTCGATCTGATCGAGATCGCGGGAAGTGTCGTTATCGATGGAAGACCAGAGGAGATTGCGCAAATCGCGTACGTCGCCAGATGCAGCAACCTGCGGCGGATGTTTTTTCAGCTCAGCGAGTTGTTGAGGAACTGCTGGAGGAAAATCAGGCTCGAAACCGTGCTCCAGCATGACTTCTTTTGCCGTAGCCTGCAGATCGAGGATTGCGTGCACATGCATGGTTCACCGTTCCAGTGCTTTGAAGGATGGGTATTGGAGTTCAATTGAGGCTACCATGCACGATTGATTTCGGGCTCGGCTCTTAGCTGCCGGGCGCGCGTTCGACATCTTTGTTGGTATAGGTGTGAGACGCGTGCCCACCATGCGCCTTCCAGAAGGCGGCAGCGTCTGCGAGAGATATTCCATACCCCTCTTCGCGCAGAGTTTGGGAGCCTACCATCGCTGTGACGCCAACATCCACAATGCTTGCCGGGAGATTCAGTGAAGACTGCGTCGCGCTGATCTCAATCTCGCTGGAATTCCCGCCGCCTTCGCGTCCGCCCCAGTAGATGCGAGCCAGATCGGCGTTGTTCGGTAGCGTAGGAGGCGTCTCAACGACTTGTGATGCAATCACGGTTTCATTCGTGACCTGCGGAGCGGGAGCGGATGCGGGCCCGAAGGAAAGCGATGGCGTCGCGATGGAATGAAGAAACATTGTGGACGGAGTTGTGATCAGATACTGCGGTCCGGTCGAGAAATTCGTATCCTGCGCGGCAGAGATTCCGGCCAGCGCAAGCAGCAGACATAAACTTTCAATGAAACGCATAAAGAACTCCCGACTAACGAGGCTTTCTCGATTATGAATCTAAACCGGCTGACCTTGCCAGAGTCATTGGACCCCAATTGCCGCTTTTGAAGCGGCTTTCAGGGCTGCGTGACAGAAGAAGCAGCATTCTCCCTTTCTCGGCGGTTGGACACGATCACGTAGAGCATGTAGAGCACGACCGCCACGTTTCCCACAAAAAGCGAGCAGCGCAGCAAGGTCAAACCACGGATCAATTCGCGTACTTCCAGTGGCAATAGCATCGCTCCGGAAACGAAAGCAACCCATTCGGCCCACGTTCGCCCCTTCCAGAGGCCATAGGCTTCGGTGAAGCGTAGCGTGGCATACGCAAATGCGATCTGCACCGCTGCCCACAGGCGGGCATCCGTGACGCTGTCTGCAAAGTCAAGGAACATCTGTGCGTATCGGCGATCCGTATTGATATGAAAGAGAGCGAGCAGACTTTCGGCGTAAAGCCACACATCTTTGTGCACCAGGGCGAGTGCGCAGAATCCCATTAGTGCGACGAAGATGCCTTTGAAAAACTCAAAAGAGGCTACAGCCCGGAGGACGCGCCGCTGGCGGCGGTGATGTGCAGATGTTGTAGCTGGCGCGTGCATGAACGCTAGCGATAGCTTCACAGATTATCACGGAGTGCGAGTCATTCGGCAGCGCTGGCGGTTCTCCCATTGATAGTGCTGGCCCTTACCTCCGTAACTTTGGCGCCGCAGATAACAATGACACGATCAAATGTGGAGGCGGCCATACCCGAGACAATTATGCATAGAAGCATCTCTTTTCTGGTAATCACAATTCTGTGCGGCGTTTCGTTGTGGGGACAGGCATCCCAGGCTGTTTCGCAAACGGCGCGACAGGCACTGATGGAGATGTTCTTCAGCAAGACCTCTGGAACATTCGTAAAACATCTGCCAACCGCAACTCGCGCCGCTCTGGAAAAATCAGGTGCTCTTGCAATGCTGCAACAATATTCGCAGATGGCCACGCAACTGCAGACACAAGGGCAAAATGTACAGACGTTCGAAACTGGCTCAGTGATGTTAGCGGGGCAAGATCCCAAGACAGGCGAAAAGTTCGAAATAACAGTGGAGAATGACACGTTACACAGTGATGAGGATGACATTGCCGTCTCGTTCCAGACGTACAAGAACGGGCAGGTACAACACACTCCCTTCATGCCTCAGCTGACGTTCTCGATGAAGAAGGAAGCACAAATATGGACGTTGAATGAAGTTTCATTGACGATCCATCTGCCTCTAGCCGACCCAGATTTTCTGAAGGCAATCACAGACAAGATACAAACCCAGGCAGTGACGCGCACAACATTCACACCCCACACTGAAACTCCCAGCCAGACTGCCGGAAACGATGCCATGGTGATCGGGGCGATGCGCACGATTCTGACAGCAGAAGTCACTTATGCTGCAACGTACCCCACGGTCGGATTCACTTGTACGCTTTCCAATCTGGACGGTTTCGGTGGTGCCGAGCCCAATGAGCATCAGGCGATGCTCATCAACAGTGGACTGGCGAGCGGGAAGAAGTACGGCTTCGTCTTTACCATTTCGGAATGTTCGGGTGCCCCGGCCACTACCTTCCATCTCACGGCAGCGCCCAATCAGAATTTCTACGAACGAAAAGCCTTCTGTACCGATCAATCCGGAGTAATTCGATCTTCTGACGATGGCGACTCGTCGACGTGTTTCGCAAGCGGTTCACCAATTCAGTAGCGTTCGCAAAACGCAGACGGCTAAATCGACCGTCAGCCCTTTTTCTGTCGAATTGCTGCGCGCAATTCAGCGACGATTTCCTGCGACGCCTTGATGGCAGCGGCATGCTGATTGACATTGAACGAGATCGCGCCGACGCGGGCGTGGCCGCCTCCACCGTAACGCTCGCAAATCTTGGCCAGATTTACTTCCGGTTCCTGCGGCGCCCACGGATTCGATCCCACGGAAACCTTCACCCGGAAGCTGCTCTTGCTTAGCCCCACGCTATAGACCGACTCCGGGTGCAAGTAGTAAGGGACGAATTTGTTGTAACCCTCAAGGTCGTGATCGGTGACATCGAAGAAAATCGTCGCATCTTTACACTCAGTGCGCTCTCTAAGAATTCCGATCGAAAGCTCATGGCGTTTGAGCAATGGCGGTAAAAGCGGCGCAACAAAAGGCTCTTTCAATATCTCGCCCAAAGGCTTTGTAGCCAACAGCGGAATCAAATTAGGCACGAAATTGTGATCCGGCGCTGACTCAATCACCATGGTCAGCTTCATTGCGGGCGCTTCCATCTCCACTGCCGTCTTGGCGTCGGGGTATAACGCGCCGTCGATGACGTCGGTCCAGTGTACAAGGTCGGCCACCGGAGCAGGGTCGAAGCCAAAACGCTGCTGAGCAATCATGGCGATAAAACTCGTGCAGGATTTGAAATCCGGATCATAGAACTTGCGATTGCTCTGGTCGTGCTCGAAGTGCTCGGCGTCTTCCGGTGACAGAAACGCGCTCTCGTGATGATCGAACCACCACGTGATCTTGGGCGAACTGGAGTACTTGAAGTCGACGATGGCATTTTCTTCGGCATCGAATTGGCGCTCGTCGAACAGGGCTCCGGCACGGTGGACGAGCCCGTTGAACTCGAACGTGGCATCGTCGCGGATTCGTTCGCGATAGAAGCGTGAGAACAACGCCGCAGACGAAGCTCCATCAAAACATTTGTCGTGGTAAAAAACCCGTACTCGCAATGAAGACCTCAGTCGTTCGTAAATTCCCTGGGCCGAGAGTCACACTTCGAGCGCGAGCATTCGACGCAGGTAAAAGCTAATAGGATTGACAGCTTGGAACGAGAAAGTCAAGAGCGAGATTTCCTAGTGGGGTCTCAGTTCGCTGTTGAGTGTGGGTTTCCTTCGCGAACTTTACGAAATCTTAGCGTTCTTTGCGGTCAAACGCTTTTTACCGCAAAGATCGCGAAGATCTGCCGCAAAGAACACAAAGACCCCAAATGCACAAAGTGCGAAACGGAGGCATTACTGGTTCCTAACGTATTACATTGCGGAAGCTTGCTTTTCGGCCATTTCGCCGACCATGGGCAGCTTAAACATCTGGCCCTGATTCGCCTTCAGCAGGAGAATCAGCCAGACGATAAAACCGGCAAGACCCACCAGCGGCCAAATCAAAATCGTGAGCCATCCCAGGAAGGGAATGTGAGCCACGATTCTTAACCCGATCCACAGGACGATCCACGCGATGTTGAAGAACACGCACTGCCACGCATGGAAGCGAATGAACCGGTTTTTGTTGTAGGGTTCGACCACCAGAAAAACAATGGCCGGGATGATGGTGACGTAGGCCAGCATTCCAGCTACGTTGTCGGTCATTCCGCCAATGGTGGCGACCGGAGATGCGCTTGCAACCCTTCCCGCGCAGGCTGCGCAAGTTGCCGTGCCGTCAGGAATCTGTGTACCGCAGGTGCTGCAAAAGGCCATGGTGGTTCCTCCTTGTCGCCAAGAACAGCTACTGCGAATGAGACGCCCCGAGCGTCGGCGGCAACGTACCAAAAATGATCCAACAAAGCAATCTGGAATTGCTGGGGACTAGCTTGTGCCCGCGTAACGCTCAGCCAAATCGCCTAGACCTGGCAGTTTGAACATTTCTCCCTGTAACGCCTTGACGACCAGAACAAACCACAGAAGAACCGCGGCGATGGCTGCTACTACAGAGATCAGGAACGTGAAGAGTGGTCCCACCACTGGGATGAGAAATATGACGAGTCCAATCACCTTGACTGCGGCTGCAGCCGCCAGCATCGCGGCCCACAGGAGCAGACATTGAATAGAGTGATAACGCACGAAACGGTTCCTGTTATAAGGCTCCAGTACGAGGAACAAAATCGCAGGAATAAACGTCAGGTAGGCGAGGCCTCCGGCCACGCTTTCAGGAAAAGGGCCGACCTTGCCAGTCGCTCGCGTAGGGTTTGAGATTGGGCGTCCGCAGCCGGGGCAGAATGAAGCAGTTTCTGGCATGCGAGCGGCGCATTCGGGGCACGAGAGGGGTAGAGCCGAGACAGAACCCATTTCCGCGCACCTTATCAGAACGCCTCACCCAGCGGCAAACTCAGCAGGCATCAACCTTCGCATTGACGACGCGCGAAGCGCGGTGTAGTGTTGCCAGCAAATTCCAGCAATTGGCAGACGTATTTCGCCCCTGAGGTGCAGATGGAATCTGTGTGCTCAGCTTGCGGCAACAGTGTAGCAACGGGAGATCAATTCTGCCGTGTTTGTGGAAGGGCTGTTGCTCCCGGCACTGTCGTTGTCCCTCCCGGTCAGCCTTCGCTCGCGACCATGCCTGCCGAGACCAGCGGCAAAGCCATTGCCAGCCTGATTTGTGGGCTTCTGTTTTTCGTCCCGCTGGCTTTTATCGCAGCCATCGTGTTTGGTCACATCGCCCTGTCGGAAATTCGCAAAAGCGCTGGACGATTAAAGGGCGATGGCCTGGCAATCGCCGGTCTTGTTCTCGGATACATGTGGGTGGTAGCCATTCCGATCATGCTGATCATCGCAGCCATTGCGATCCCAAACCTCCTCAGAGCACGCATGGCAGCAAATGAGTCTTCAACAGTGGCCAGCATTCGAATCTTGGCGACTGCGGAAATCACTTATGCCACGGCCCACCCTGATGCGGGATTCACTTGCTCGCTTTCGGATCTGTCGACAGACAAACTGATTTCGAGCCAACTGGCGAGCGGTCAGCGAACTGGATATGTGTTTGAACTGCGCAACTGCAGTTCCGAAACGGCAGGCGGACCAAACACAAAATTTCAGATAGTGGCACATCCATTAACAACGAACACAACGGGAATTCGCGCTTTTTGTACCGACGAATCGAACGTGATCAAAGTTGACCCGTCAGGCTCGGCATCGCGCTGCGTAGAGAGCGGCGAAACGCTGCAGTGACGTATTGACTACTATTTTGGCGAGGATAGCGAATGTTCTGCAAGTAGGCTGCTTTTAGTTTGCTGCCAGGGACGCTCCCATCAGCTTCTGTTTCTATGATTCTTCGTGCGGCAAGGTTCGCAGATGCCGTAGATCTGAAAGGTGTGCCTCGTGGTGAGGTAGTGATATTTGAGGCCAATCTCTTGCTCAAGCTGGCTAACTTCCTGCGAAAAAAATTCGACTGAGTCACCGCATTCCGTGCAAACCATGTGGTGATGGCTGCGGCGGTTGTACTGATGTTCGTAGCGGGCGATGCCGTCGTGAAAGGCGACTTCGCTGGCTAGTCCGCATTCCGCCAGTAGCTTCAACGTTCGGTAAACAGTTGTGTAGCCGATGCGCGCGTCTTTTTTCTGCACCAGGCGGTGAAGTTCGTCGGTCGAGAGGTGATCACGGGTTTCGAGAAACGTGCGCAGGATGGCATCTCGCTGACCGGTCTGTTTCAAGCCGACGCGCTTAAGGTGTTTGTGGAGGATATCCTGGGCCTCCCGCACCATTTGGCGGGAAATCGTTGGCTGGTCATCGATGCGATTCTGAAGCATGGCGGGAAGAACTGAAAGCAGAATATCATCCACGATCTTGAAAATGAAATTCATTTTCAGCGCGGCGGGGCGGCATGGTGTGGACTACAATCAGAGATTCTCATGAGTACCGCCACTCAGGTCAGCATTCCTACGTCGCGCCGTTCGCCCCTTCTACGCATCATTTTGTGGCTCCTGATCGGAATCCTGGTGATTCTGGTCGGAGCGGTTGCATACGCCTACTTTGTGGCTCACTCTGCCCTGCCCCAGCTTGACGGCCGCGTACAAATGCAGGGGATCTCCGCTCCAGTAACGGTAACGCGCAACGCGCAAGGCGTGCCCGCGATCGAAGCCGCGAACCTTGATGACCTCTTTTTTGCCCAGGGATACATTACAGCCCAAGACCGTCTATGGCAGATGGACGTGATGCGACGCTTTGCCTCAGGAGAGTTATCCGAAATTCTTGGCGAAAAGACTCTCAAGGTTGATCGGGAACAAAGAATTCTTTGCCTGCGCGCGGCGGCGAAGAAAGCAGTCGGGGCCGCCGCTCCGCGCGATCGCGCCTTCTTCGAAGACTACGCCCGTGGCGTAAATGCTTACATTGCCTCAAGCCGCGACCATCTGCCGATTGAGTTCCGCATTCTTGGTTATGCACCCAAACCGTGGCAAGTGGAAGACTCGATCGTCATCGCCAACCAGATGGTCAAAGACCTGAATTACCACTACTTTTACGACGCGCTCGCACACGAAAAAATTCTTGCCAAACTCGGGCCGGAGTTAACCGCAGATCTGTACGTAAACCGCTCCTGGCACGACCGTCCGCCGACTGTCATGCGAGATGACCTGGCCGAGCCGCAAGCCAAAGCCGATTCTGATGACGATGACGACGATGATGATGACGACGGTCCAGACAATTCTGTGACGCAGGGTTCGGCACCGAATGCGTTGGGCGAGTTGCCAGTGAATGGCTCCAATGATTGGGTCGTTTCCGGCCCGCACACGGTTACAGGCAAGCCGCTGCTCTCAAACGATATGCACCTCGGCCACCAGATGCCAAACCTGTGGTACGAAGCTCACCTGCACTCAGGCGCTATTGATGTCGTAGGCGTGACGCTGCCGGGAATGCCGTATGTGATCGTCGGACACAATCAGCGCATCGCCTGGGGATTCACTAATGTTGGTCCGACGGTTACTGATGTTTATATCGAGAACTTCAACACGCAAGGCGCATATCAGACGCCCGCTGGATGGGTGCAGCCGGAGCATCGCGCGGAGACGATTCATGTCAAGGGCAGGCCGGACGTAAACATTGACGTGAAAATTACGCGGCACGGCCCGATCATCACGGATCTGGTTCCGGGGGAGACGCGGCCGCTGGCGCTGCGCTGGACGCTTTATGACGGTCTGCATATCCCATTTTTCGACGTGAATGCAGCGCAAAACTGGGAAGAATTCTGCTATGCATTTTCCATGTTGGACGCACCGGGGCAGAACGTGGTCTACGCCGACATCGACGGCAACATTGGATATCACGCAACGGGTAAAGTTCCCATTCGTGCCGCAGGGGATGGAAGTCTGCCGGTGAGCGGTGCCGACAACGCACACGAGTGGACTTCGTACATTCCCTTCGACAAACTTCCCAACATCTACAATCCGCCGTCGGGTGTCATCGCCACAGCGAATGGAAGAATCACTCCCGACAACTATCCCAACTCGATCAGCATGGAGTGGGATGCACCGTGGCGCACGGCGCGTATTTATCACGTGCTGGAATCGGGCCGACAGTTCACGCCTGCGGATATGCTCGCACTCGAGACCGACATTCATTCCGAACCGGACCAGTTCGTCGCTGAACGTTTAGTGTATGCCGTCGATCACGCCGCGAAGCCGTCGGCGCGTGCGAAACAAGCGGCGGAGCTGATGCGCAGTTGGGACGGGCGCATGCTGGCTTCGTCCGCCGCGCCGACGATCACCGAAACTTCCATCCGAGAGCTGAGGCGGTTGCTTCTTGAACCGAAGTTAGGAAGTGCGTCAGACGCCACCGCGACAGAAACTGGAACGCTAAGCTGGCAGACGTATTCGTGGGCCATGCGCTCGGTGTGGCTGGAGAATGTCCTCCTGCATAGGCCGAAGCGCTGGCTACCGGAAAAATATTCGAACTACGATGAATTGCTAACCGCAGCGGTGGACGCCGCAGTGAACAGCCCCGAGGCTCCGAAGGATTTTGCTTCGTGGCATTGGGGTGCATTCAATGCAATTGAGATCCAGCACCCGGTTCTGGGCGAGATTCCGTTCATCCGGCGATGGTCGGGGCCGGGCAGACACGAGCAATCTGGCAGCGGATACACAGTCAAAGCCGTAACAGCGAAGCACGGGCCGTCGGAGCGCTTCACTGCCAACATGGCAGACCTTGATCAGTCCACGCTGAATATTGTGACCGGGCAGGGCGGGAATTTTTTAAGCCCTTACTACATGGATCAGTGGAAAGCGTGGTACGAGGGCACGACTTTCACGTTGCCGTTCAGCGCGAAGGCGATAGAAGCATCGAAACAGCATCGGCTGGTGTTGGAACCATCAAAATAGCCGGACATCACAGAGGCTAAAGCCCGATCAAGTTGGAGACGACGTTTCGCGGCGCTAAAGCGCCGCTCTTCCATGTTAGAAGAAATCAATCGCCTTCACGTCGCCCACGTAACCGACGACATTAATCGTCCCTTGCGGCACGAAATCGTTGATCAGCAGGATGTTTTTGGTTGTGTCGTAAACAAAAAGCTGACCGCCCTCGGCGACATACTCGACTTCGCGACTGGTGAAGCTTTGCAGTCCGTTCACGTCGCCGTTTTCGGGGGGGAACACTACCGCACCAGTATTCGTATTGAGAATGGCGAGGCAACCGCGCACTTCTCCGACCGGATTGGTCGCGTCTCCGATGTCGGTGCAACGGCGCGAACCTATGAACAGCTGGCCATTAATGCTCATCGACATGCGGTCGTGGTGACCATCTGTGATTGCGATCTCAAGGCTGGGGTTATTGAAGTAGGGATCGGTCATCGTAGATAGATTGACGATGTCGAGCGTTCCGCAAAAAGTCGCTGCTGTGGGAGCAGCATTTGGAAGCGAAGCGCAGGTGGGACCGGTCGGCGTACCGTTCCCAGCAACGTAGAGGTTTGTGCCGCTGAGTGCGGCATAGGTAGCACCGTTCACTTTCACGGGCGCGCCGACAAGCGTAGGCGGAGTTGTACTTAAATCCACAACCTGCACGCTGGCCTGTGTCCCGCCGCATTCAGCGCCGCAATTCAGAACGTAGGCCGTGGTCTGATTCACGACCGCGAAAACCGGCCGGTCGAAGCCTGAGACGCTGGTGCAAACCACAGTGTTGCCCTGCGAGCAACTCAAATCCACGCCCGGTACCGCTCGCGCCGGCGTCAACAGGGTAAGGGTATTTGAGTCGTTGCTGAAAACCAGCAACTGGCTGCCATCTTGATTCGGAACCACGGTCTGCGCATTCGTGACTGCGATCGTGCTGATAATCGATCCCGCAGAAAGATTCATGACCTCGACTGCACCCAGCACTGGAAAACCAGTGACATTGGCAGTCGGCACCGCCGCATAACCTACCTGACTCGAAGTCGGCACGGTCATACTGAAAGTCGGACCCGGCAGACGCACCTGTCCCAGGCTTGTTTCCTTGGTTGTATCTGCTGCGAAAACCGTATTGCTGGTGGAGTCGAAGGCGGCCACGACATTCAGACTAGGTGAAATCGCCATTAAGCCAGGGGAACCTCCCGCACTTAGTTCAGGCACACCGACCAGCGTGTCGTTGAAGCCGTTGACCGTGATCAGGCCGCCAAAGGTAAAGGTCGCCGTGACTCCCTGAGAGACCAGAACTCGGTTCTTCAAGCCACTGGGCGCACTGCTGTTGTATCCGCTGCACGAAACCAGATTCAGACTGACCAACAGAGTGGCCACAACCACAAGGATGCGTCGCTTCAAACGGCAGGCTCCTAACAATATGAAAAGGAAGATTTACATGCGAAATCGTGCATTATAACAGACTTGTGACCAACGCCTACGCTGGCTTTCGCTCAACAGCACTGATCACTCACTGCGAACAACGTCCGCTGAAAGTCCTGGCGGATGCGCAAACTCATGTTGATCTTGTATTCTCAAGTTATGTCCGCTGACTTTCGCGCCCGAATCAAACAGTCTCCCGTGCTGTGCGATGGCGCCATGGGAACGCTGCTCTACGCGAAGGGCATCTTTATCAACCGGTGTTACGACGAACTCAATCTTTCCCAGTCCGACTTGATCCGCGCGATTCACCACGACTATCTGCAGGCTGGCGCCGAGATTATTGAAACCAATACTTTCGGTGCCAACTCTTTTCGCCTGGCTCGACACAGCTTGGCTGAGAAGGTTCGCGATATCAACCTTGCCGGAGCGCGGCTCGCCCGCGAGGCCGCCAAAAGCTTCGATGTATGGGTTGCGGGATCGGTTGGCCCGCTTGGAACCAGGATTGAACCTCTGGGCAAAACTTCTTTCCAGGAAGCTCGCGACGCCTTCCGCGAACAGATTCAGGCGCTGATAGAAGGCGGAGTCGACCTCATCATCCTCGAAACGTTCGGCTATCTTGAAGAAATTCACCAAGCCATGCTCGCGGTCAAAGATGTCGGCGCTCCCCTGCCCATCATTGCGCAAGTGACAATCGATGAAGATGGCAACTGCCTCGACGGATCGAATCCGGAGACGTTCGTTCCCAAGCTTGAGGAGTGGGGCGCTGATGTGATCGGCTGCAACTGCAGTGTGGGTCCAGTTGCCATGTTGGACGCGATGGAGCGGGTGCGAGCCGCCACTTCCCTGCCACTCTCAGCCCAGCCGAACGCAGGCATTCCGCGTTCAGTGGAGGGTAGAAATATCTACCTGTGCTCACCGGAATACATGGCCAGTTACGCGCGCAAGTTTGTGGCGGCCGGAGTACGAGTGGTCGGCGGTTGTTGCGGAACTACACCGGAGCACATTCGCACCATGAAATCGGTGCTGCGGGTCGGAGAGGCCAGGGGGAAAAACGCATCAGCTCATGTTGGTGCCAGTGCCGCCGCACCGAAGGCCGTTCCTGCAGTCCCGTTGGAGAGCCGGTCACTGGTGGGCGCGAAGCTGGCTAGGGGTGAGTTTCTTACCATGGTCGAGATCGTGCCGCCGAAAGGCACCGACATCCGCAAAGAAGTCGAAGGCGCGCGGTTTCTAAAGTCTGTGGGCGTGGATGCAGTCAACATTCCCGACAGCCCACGAGCTTCGGCACGTATGAGCAATCAGGCGCTGTCGCTGCTGATTCAGCAGGAAGTTGGCATTGACGCGATCCTGCATTACACCTGTCGCGATCGCAATGTGCTCTGCATTCAGAGCGATCTGCTAGGAGCAGCGGCGGTCGGCATTCGCAACCTGATCTGCATTACCGGCGATCCACCGAAGATGGGCAACTATCCCGATGCGACCGCGGTCTTCGACGTGGACGCGATTGGCCTCGTCAACATTGTGCACAACCTGAATCGCGGGCTCGACATTGGCGGGAATCCGATCGGCGCCGGGACAGGGTTTGTAATCGGCGTAGGCGCGAACCCCGGCCTCAGCGATCTGGATGAAGAAATTCGTCGCTTCGAATACAAGGTCGAAGCGGGCGCGGAATATGCTGTGACTCAACCTGTTTTCGATCTTCGCCTGCTGGAGAACTTCCTACGCCGCATCGAACACTGCCGAATTCCAGTCGTCGCGGGAATCTGGCCACTGGTCAGCGTGCGCAATGCCGAATTCATGAAGAATGAATTACGAGTTTCCGTACCCGATTCCGTCCTAGAACGGATGGCTAAGGCTCAGACACCCGAGATCGCCCGAGCAGAGGGAGTGGCTATTGCCCGCGAGATGCTTATCGCCGCTCGCCAAATGGTGCAGGGGGCGCAAATTAGCGCGCCGAACGGGCGCTACACCTCGGCTGTCGATGTCCTAGAAGCACTCGGAGGCAACGACAAGGCCATATCGGCCTGATCTTCCGGACGATTCGGCGTCCCAGAACGCCACCTTCCCGAAGCCGGAAAGCGTGGGTCTAGACCTTATGGGCATTGTCCAAAAAACACTAGACACAGCAGCCGGGAAGTTGCATTAAAATAGTGCCAGGAGCAAATCCCGTTGGCCAAATTTGAAGAGTGTCTCCAGCGACTGGAAAGGATTGTTCAGGAACTGGAAAAGGGAGACGTCCCTTTGGAGAAGTCTCTGACACTATTCGAAGAAGGCATGCAACTTTCATCAGCCTGCCGCAAAGAACTGGAACAGGCTGAAGGAAAAGTTGAGATTCTTCTAAAGAAGAATGGGAAGCTCCAGGCCGAACCCTTTGAGCCTGCGATGGAGAAAGCGTCAGCCCGCCGTTAGGTAGCGCTTTCAATTGCGGCTTGTGAGTTGAGTTGTCTGCAGAGTCACGGTTCCCCAACCTTTGCTCTTGCAGCCTGGTCCTACGTCGACGTCCGAAGTTGACGACGGTTGAAAGATCGGGGGATTTATGAGTCAGAGTGTAGTTGTACTTGAGAAGGATCCCAGAGTAGCGCGGTCCCTGGCCGGTGGATTGCGCCCTCACTTTGCTGTTCAGCTCATCAACACCCGCGAAGAACTTCAAGACCGGCTGGCCACCAACCATCCGGAGGCGTTAGTTCTCAACATAGAATACTGGCGGCTCACCGACGTAAAGAGCCTGCACCAGGACTTCCCGCAGTTACCGATCGTCTGCACCCACCGCGTCCCTGATGAGGAGATGTGGATGGCTGCCATGGAAGCGGGGGCCAGTGACATCTGCCAGGTCGACGACGTGGGGAATGTGCTCACGTCAGTCCTGCGCAGTATGGCGCTCTCGCGCAGTGCCGCCGCGTAATCGAAATTTCTGAATCGGAGGACGCCTGCGGGCGTCCTTTTTGTTTCCTCCTCAGCGGCGATCCAAGTTCCGACCGCCTGCTTGTTATACTGCCTCCTCATGCTCAAAGAGACTCTTGAACAGGGCCAGCGCCTTGCTGATGCGGCGCTTGACCGGCTCATTCCGCTGGAAAGCGACCATCCTGTCTCGATTCACAAGGCAATGCGTCATAGCGTATTCGCCGGGGGTAAGCGTCTGCGGCCCATCTTATGCATGGAAGCCGGGCGCATGGTCGCGGGTTCGCTGCCCGTAGGAATCGATGAACTCGGCGCAGCGCTCGAAATGCTGCACACCTACTCGCTGATTCACGATGATCTCCCTGCGCTTGATAACGATGACCTGCGACGCGGGCGGCCGACCTGCCACAAAGTGTTCGGCGAAGCTATCGCGATTCTCGCTGGGGACGCGCTACAAACGCGGGCTTACGAGGTGCTGGCTCGACTGAAATGTTCAGCCGCAGCGCGTGTGCGCATCATCGAGGAAATTGCCCACGCCACCGGCACGGTCGACGGCATGATTGGCGGCCAGGTCATCGATCTGGAAGCGGAACACACGCAGCCTACTGCGGAGATGCTGGAGTACATTCATCGCTCGAAAACGGCTGCGCTCATCACCGCGTGCCTGGTCAGTGGGGGACTTTACGCGGAAGCGGACGACAAACAGGTTAAAAAGCTCAAGGCTTTTGGAATGGCAATCGGACTGGCGTTTCAGATTGTGGATGACGTGCTTGACGTTACTCAGACGTCGGAGCAATTGGGAAAAACGGCAGGTAAAGATACGGCGTCGGAAAAAGCTACGTACCCCGCGTTGTTTGGGATTGATGCCTCTGTGCAGAAGGCAGATGCGCTCGTTCAAGAGGCATTCGCTGAACTTGAAAGTTTCGGCGAACGTGCGGAGCCGTTGAAAGAGCTGGCTCGATTCCTGGTGGAACGAAAGAAGTAGAGGGACCAATCGTAGCGCAGGTGCGCCTCTGTGCTGCTCTGTGTCCTCTATGGTAAATATGCTGCACGGCGATGGGGTTCGCCACAACCGCGTGGGGCTTTGCCACTCCCGCTGATAACTCCTACAAAATTCAATTTTGATTTTGCAGGAGAGCTCTTCGTGAAGGACTTCCTCACTATATCCGTAGCCGCCGTCGTTGGCGCGAATCTGCGATATCTGCTCAGCCGTCTCGCGGCTCGCGAATTTGGTTCCATTTTTCCTTACGGTACACTCGGCATCAACGTCATCGGCAGCTTCATCGTCGGCTTTTTCGTCATCTGGACCACCGAGCGCGTGTTAATTGATCCTCGCTGGCGATTGCTGGTTGTCGTGGGCTTCTGTGGATCGTTCACCACGTTTTCCAGCTATGCGTTCGAATCGATGGCGTTTTTCGAACGTGGCCAATGGACGCTGATGCTGGCCAATATCTTTGGTAATAATCTTCTCTGCTTAGGCGGGGCTCTGGTGGGCATGGCGCTAGCTAGGGCAATGTAAAAAAGAAATGCATCCCACACTCGAAACTACGCGACTGATTCTGCGGCCTTATACCGACGCCGACATCGCAGACCTCGTTTTGCTGGCTGGTGCGCGCGAAGTAGCTGCTACAACTGGACGTATCGCTCATCCTTACACCGAGCAGAACGCGAAAGAATTTCTTGTTTTGGCACACGAGCCGGACAAGATATGGCTAGTGATTACGTTGCGCAGTGATGGACACCAGATCGGCGGCGCGGGCCTCCGCGTAGACCGGGAGCTTCAGCACGCTGAACTCGGTTATTGGCTTGGCGTGCCCTATTGGGGTCAGGGGTACGCAACCGAGGCGGCACACGAAATGCTGCGATACGGATTTGAAGACCTCAATCTGCACCGCATTTTCGCTTCGCATTTCAAACACAATCCGGTGTCCGGGACAATTCTTAAGAAATTGGGCATGCGCCACGAAGGCTGCCAGCGCGAACACTTTCGCAAATGGGACCAGTTCGTGGATCTGGAGCTATACGGCATCCTGCGCGAGGAATGGCAGATTTCTGCGGAAAAGCGCGGGGTTCAAGAGTAAGAAGCACACGAGTAAAATGCCAGATGCGATGGCTGTTCAAGTCACTATCTATCCGAACGAAGCTGACCAGTGGCATCACCGGCCGCTGCACATGGAGATCCTCAAGTATCTGCGCAATGAGAATGTCTATGCGGCTACGGCAATCCATTGTGTCGCGGGATTCCTTGGCCGGCAGCGGGT
>Ga0307479_10000107_pt1 | contig 84432 bp, 65 predicted proteins | sample atmos_gasesECM4C_FD_203743 | JGI IMG/M metagenome (GOLD analysis project Ga0307479, IMG submission 203743) | Hardwood forest soil microbial communities from Morgan-Monroe State Forest, Indiana, United States - atmos_gasesECM4C_515 | ecosystem: Environmental > Terrestrial > Soil > Temperate... | reverse complement strand
GGCCTGCGCACTCATATTGAGAGTGGTGTGCCGCTGGATGCGCGGCTTTCTTACGATCTGCTGGCGACGATTTTCCGTCCCAGCGCGCCTCTGCACGACGGTGCGGTGATCGTGCAGAAAGACCGCATCGCTGCCGCAGCGTGTTTCTTACCACTTTCGATGAATCCGCTGCTTTCAACTCAGCTTGGCACGCGGCATCGCGCCGGCATTGGCATCACCGAAGAAACAGATGCCATCGCTGTCATCGTCTCCGAAGAAACGGGCGCCATCAGCCTGGCTATCGGCGGCAAGATCGAACGCGATCTGACCGTCGATCAACTGCGTGAGCGCCTGGGCAGCGAATTACGCCGCTACATGGCGCCGGTCACGCTGCCGACTGCCATCGCGCAGAATGAAGAATCCGATGCCTTCGTCGATTCTCCTCTGCGCGAAGCAGCGCCCAGAAAATCCGAAGCGGAATCGGATGCGGAGCGCCGCGCATGATCGACCTTTTCAAGCGCTACGTGCTCCATAATTTCTGGCTGAAGTTGTTATCCCTGCTCCTGGCTGCAGGCCTTTGGTGGCGCATCTCCCCCGACGAGCAGCCGGCGATTGTGGTGCTACACGCGCCCATCGTTTTTCAGCACGTTCCGCAGCATCTGGAAATCAGCTCCGAATCGGTGCCCGAGGCGCAAATCCGCGTGCGCGGTCCCGAGCGGGTGATTCGTCAGCTCCAGCCGAACGAAGTACACGCGGAAATCGATCTTAGCGAGGCCAAGTCGGGCGAGCGTACCTTCGACCTAACCTCGCAGCAAGTACGTCATCCCTCCGATGTGAGAGTCGTGCAGGTTGTCCCCAGCCAGGTGCACCTGGCTTTCGATACCCGGCTCACGCGGACGGTTGACATTCATCCGCGTGTGACCGGCATTTTTGCAGAGGGCGAGCAGATTGCGAGGGTCGATGTCGATCCGCCCACCATCACAATTACTGGTCCAAAAGATCATGTGGAGAAGGTGGGCGCTGCGATTACCGACCCGGTGGATGCAACTGGTACGCGGGGCAGCGCCGTTTTCACGACCAATGTTTACGTGTCCGATCCGCTGGTGCAGGTGGTGCGGCCTCTATCAATTCGAGTGACAGTTGTCGTGCAGAAAACTGAAAGCACTTCCAACCATTGATGGTCCTTGCGAGCGCTCCTGGCCGTTTGTCGTTTATTATCCATAATTCGTAGTGAGTCGGCGTCAATATCGTTAATCAGTTCAAAATTTCCTCCTTTATGAGCCAGCCAACACGGCAGCTGTTCGGAACCGACGGCATTCGCGGTGTTGCGGGAGAGTTCCCGCTGACCAAACAGAGCACTTATCTGATCGGCCGTGCATTAGGTCATGATCTGATCAGCACGACCGCCAAGCCGCAAGCCGTGATCGGCCAGGACACCCGTGAATCCAGCCGCTGGATTGCCGATCGCGTCTCCGAGGGTCTGGCCGCTGTCGGTGTGGACGTGCACAGCGCGGGGGTGATCACCACACCCGGGGTTGCCTACCTTGCTCGCTCGCGGGGACTTTCGGCGGGCGTGGTTATTTCCGCGTCGCACAATCCCTGGATGGACAATGGCATCAAAGTCTTCTCCGGCGATGGATTCAAGCTGAGCGATGCGCGCGAGTTAGCGATTGAAAAAGAAATCTTCGCGCTGCTGGAGAATCCGTCCGCCGCAGATGATACGGCTCTCAAGGTGCCCGGACCATCATTGCCGGGCGAGCCCGAATTACGTCATTCGTACGTGAAGTCGCTTGCAGCAAGCGTTTCGTCGGATTTGAGTCGATTGCGTGTACTCGTCGATTGCGCCAATGGCGCGGCTACCGCTGAGGCTCCCGAGTTGTTTCGTACCCTGGGGATTCAGGCGACGTTCATTCATATTTCGCCTGACGGGAAAAACATCAACGAGGGATGCGGGGCCCTGCATCCCGAGACGCTGGGGAAAATGGTCTCGGAATCAAATGGAAAGTATGACCTAGGAGTGACCTTCGACGGCGACGCTGACCGCGCCCTCTTCTGCGACGCTAACGGTCGCGTCGTCAACGGAGACAGCGTGCTACTGGCCGCTGCTCGCGACATGCAGGCACAGGGAAAACTGAAAGCGGATACCCTAGTCGCAACTACTATGTCGAATATGGGCCTCGAAATTGCGTTAAAGAAATCGAGCATCCGCATGCTGCGCGCCAACGTTGGCGACAAGTATGTGTTGGAAGAGATGCTGAAGACTGGCGCGACGCTCGGCGGCGAGCAGTCCGGCCACATCATTTTTCGCGACACAGACGCGACCACTGGAGACGGCCTGCTCACCGCTTTGCGGTTGATGGACATTGTCGTGCGCAGCGACAAGTCGCTGGTGGAACTCGTCGGCGACCTAAAAGTCTTTCCGCAGAAAATTCAGAACGTACGTGTGCGCGAGAAAATTCCGTTTACAGAAGTTCCGTCTATAAAATCTGCCATCGAAGCTGCCGAACACGAACTAGACGGCAACGGCCGCGTTGTCGTGCGATATTCAGGCACGGAGGCTCTGGCGAGAGTCATGGTGGAAGCAGAGTCCGAAGAAAAAATGAAGGCGTTAACAGCGGCAATCGCCGATGAAATTCAGAAAGCGCTTGGAGCGTAGAAGTTAGTTTCTACCGGCGATTCTCTTTCTTGCGAGATCCCGCTGCACGCACCGGCACTTCTTCGAATACCGCAAACTGAATCTTCTTTTCAACGGGATCGATCCTGTCGACCAGCACGCGGATCTGCTGTCCTAGTCTGTACGTCTTCCGTGAGCGCTGCCCGATGATCTCGCGTGTATTCTCGTGATATGTATAGCGGTCATCGGTCAAAGTGTTCAGCGGCACAAGACCTTCGACGAACAAATCGGTTAGCTCGACAAAAAATCCGAATTTAGTCACGCTCGTAATCAGCCCGTCGAAGTCTTCACCTACGCGATCCTGCATGAACTTTACCTTCTTCCACTCCATCAGCTCGCGTTCGGCATCGTCGGCGCGGCGCTCCGACTGGCTCGACTCTTCGGCGATATCATGCAGTTCCTCGATTGGGATGGGACCGCCTAAAGATTTATGTGGCGCGGGCGCTCCCGCCCGCGTTCGCTTCGACCACGGTGAAGGCTTCTCTTCCAATGAGTGCCCCGCTTCTCCCCGATTTTGGGAGAAGTGGGGGTTTTGACCTAGCACTTCTTTCAAAATGCGATGGACAATCAAATCCGGATATCTCCGAATCGGCGAGGTGAAATGGGTATACGAAGTCGCTGCCAGGGCGAAGTGGCCGAGATTCTCTTCGGAATATCGCGCCTGCTTTAGCGACCGCAGCATCAGGTAACTCAGAATGCGCTCCTCGGGCTTGCCGGCGATTTTCTCCGTCAGCTTTTGATACATGCGCGGTGTGATGTGCACCTCTTTCGGCACTTCGATCTCGCGCGCTCGCTTGCCCATCCCATGCGCCGCGCGCCGATCGGCTTTCATCTGCACGCGATGGATCGGCAACGCGCCCACACCGAGCGAATATCCGAATGTTGCGGCAATCACCTCGAAGTCATACATGCGCTTCGCGTCCGGCTTCTCATGGACGCGATAGAGCGAGGCAATATGCCTCGACTCCAGATACTGCGCAACGCACTCGTTCGCCGAGAGCATGAACTCCTCAATCAGCCTGTGCGCCATGTTGCGCTCTGAGCGCGAAATGCTCTTCATCAAACCGAATTCATCGAATTCAATAACTGGCTCGGGAAGGTCAAAGTCAATCGATCCACGCTTCTCACGCTTGCGTTTGAGAATCAGCGCCAAGTCCCGCATCAGCTCAAAACCAGCAACCAACGGCGAGTAGCGCTCGCGCATCGCGGCATCGCCTTCGAGCACGGCGTTCACTGCGGTATAAGTCATGCGCTCCGCGGAACGGATTACACCCTCGGACAACTCATAGCGGACAATCTCGCCACGATGATCGATCTCCATCACGCACGACATCACCAGACGGTCGAGTTGCGGACGCAGACTGCAAATGTCGGTCGATAGTTCGAGCGGCAGCATGGGGACAGCACGATCTGGAAAATAAACGCTCGTTCCACGCAGTCGAGCTTCCTGGTCGAGAGCCGATTCCGGCGTCACGTAATGCGCCACATCAGCGATGTGCACCTGCAGCTCAAAGTTGCCGTTGGCGAGCGTGCGCACCAGCACTGCGTCGTCAAAATCGCGTGCAGTTTCGCCATCGATGGTGACAATCGGCAAGTCGCGAAAGTCGCGGCGCCGCTGCAATTCAGGCACGGGGATGATTTCCGGGGCATTCTGCGCTTCTTCCAGCGCGGCTACCGGAAAATGATGCGGCAGATGAAACTTGCGGATTGTGATTTCAACATCGACTCCGAAATCATCTTCGCGCCCGAGAATCTCGATCACTCGTCCGCGTGGATTTTGCGTTGGTGAAGGCCAGTCGGTGATCTCGACGTCCACTACCACGCCTTCTAGATCGTTCCATTCGGTGCGCCGCGCGGCCTCGTCGCCCAGCACGCGATCCACAGATTTTCCACGTAGCGCCGGCGTCCCGCCGGCTTTGTCTGACGCCTGCTTCCTGCTGTGGGGGCGAGACGCCCCCACGCCAGTCGCCGAGGACGGCGGCGCTACTCTACCATTGGGAAACCCCATCTCCAGTGGGATCACGATCTCCTGCGTGATCTTCGAATCCATCGGCGTGACGTAATTGCGCCGGCTACTGTAGTGAAAAATTCCGACAACCGTCGGATGCGCGCGCGTCACCGGACGCACAATTCGCCCCTCCGCACGGCCATCGGGACGAACGTTGCTGATGTCGACCAGCACGCGGTCTCCGTGCATCGCGTTGCCGATCAGATGCGGCGCAATGAAGATATCGCCCGTGAGCCGTGACTTGAGTGTGGCCGGCAAAGAAGCTGCATCAGGAATTACGAAGCCGAAGCCGTCGCGATGCATGGTGAGCCGTCCGACGACGAGATTCTTGTCGGCTTGTTGCGGCAGGGAATAGCGGTCGGAATCGTTGGCGATCAACGCGCCAGTTCTTACAAGTTTCTGCAGTCGGTCGTTCAGCTGGCGCCGCTCGTCTCCATGCAAGCCGAGCTCGCGGACAAGCTGCTTGTATCCTGCCGCATGTTTAGGCTGGCGGGAAATGTGCTTGAGGATGATCGAGTCGGAGAGCATGGGCGAGAGCTTCAGCCTCCAGCATACCTCACGTGCGCGGCGCGCCCAGATACCGCTACTGCCTTGTCATCCTGAGCGAAGTGAAGGACCTGTGCACTCCCGGCGTGTTGCATAGGTCCTTCCGCCCGCAAAGAACGCGGGCCTCAGGATGACAGCCTCATTACTATCAGGGGAAATCTCAAAACCTCCTACCATGTGTCTCCGCCTGTTGTGGCAGACCGCAATGGGATCGTATGCTCCAAAGTTCTGTAGTCCACGTTGTGAACGTCGGAGAATCGCGGTTCTGTGTTTACACGCCAAATTGCCGCAGGTGATGATCCATGTGAAGATAGGCCAGTCGCATCCACTCTTTCTCGGACATCTGTCCGAAGTGAGGATGAGGCTGCCACTCGAAATCTTTCGGTTTACCGGTAAAGCGACCCACCAGATTTTTTAATTCAAGCACGTCGCGGTCAAACTCTTCTGGTGCAGTTCCGTTTTTTTGCTGGTCAAGTTCAGACACGGTTTTGAACCCTTTCGGCCACGGGATTGGAGCCCACAAGGCCACCGATTTCACGATTCTGCTCGGATATGGAAATCCCGCTGGGCCCACCGTTTTGAGGCCCATGTACATTCGGAACCCGTCACTCAAATGACAGATCATTTGATGCACAGACATCTTTCCCCAAAGGCACGAACTGGTGAGACGAGTCTTGTGCAGGCGAGCCAGAACCTCGTCTTTGTCACCGGGGCTCAGTAAGGTTTTCATAGTGAGAATCCCAAGTGTAGATTCGCGCGCAAACTACCGCTCCACGAAGTACTTCTCCTCCAGAATGCGCCGGTGATGCACTTCGTGCCCTGCGATCGTGTAGGCGAGCGCCCGCACACTGATTTCATTTTTGTTCGCAATTCCCCTTCGCGACCATGCCGCTTCATCCAGATTGCGAAACAGAGTCAGCGTCGCTCGCCGCACTGCGATATAGTCCTCGATCAACTCAGACAGCGGCCGCTGCGCAAACGGACCGTTGCGCACGTAGTCGTCCTGCTCGAAGCCTTCGATTGGTGTGCGGTCGCCGCGTGAAATCCGCAGCGCGCGGTAAGCGAAGATGCGCTCAGTGTCGCAGACATGCCCCAGCACTTCTTTCGCGCTCCATTTATCGGGCGCGTAGCGAAAATCCCCGTCGCTTTCCTGGCGGCCACACAGCAGCAGCATGGTCTGTCGGCGCTGCGAATCGAGCGTTTCCAGAATGTCAGATCCCCGTACTAACGAGATGTAGCGGTCATAATATGGCTCATACTCGCCCGGCTCAGGCCGTGCGATAGCGAGCGCTGCAGGCGATACAACGGCTGGTTCCAGCATGCTTTACTCCCGTATGTTATCCATTCGCAGGGGCCGTAAGTGCTCTCTAAGCCTGAATTCCCGGAACTCAGACTTTCAAGACTTAGACTCTCTACTTCCGATTCCGTCTTCTTCTGATTCCGTCTTCGATAAATCTTCGACCCGGACAGCATAACGCCGCAGCCCAGTGGAAAGGCACGGCCTGGGAAATTTTTCCCGAAATTGTGACGAGGCGGCAGAAAAGGCACAGAACCATAAGGTAATAGCGTGCGGAGCTACGTCTTTTCGAGACGGTTACCATCTAAGGAACTTCCGATTGAAAATAAAGGGTTTTCCACAGCGCTCATTTTGAGACGTGGGAGTACAATTTGCATTGGTCACGTGCGTGCGGGTAGTGACCCCTTAATCCCAACAGGAAAGGAATCTTTACGCCATGTGGAAGCCGACCAATCAGCCTCAGACCCCTGCCCGGCCTGCCGAGCCGGAACGCCCAACTTCGTCTATGCCCAGCGCGCCCGCGATGTCCTCGCCGGCTGCTGAGCCTGCTCCGCGGCCTGTGGCCACCACTACCGCCGACCAGGCCACTATTGGCAAGTCATTGGTGATCAAGGGCGAGGTGACCGGCTCCGAGTCGCTTTACATTGATGGCCGGGTTGAGGGATCGATCAATCTCGCCGGCAATCGCGTCACCGTCGGTCGCAATGGCGTGGTCGCGGCCAACATCAATGCCCGCGAAATCGTCGTGCTCGGCAAAGTGCGCGGCAATCTGACCGCCAGCGACCGCGTCGATATCCGCAGCGACGGCTCACTGACCGGCGATGTGATCGCAGCCCGCATCTCGATTGAAGACGGCGCGTTCTTCAAGGGCGGCATCGATATCCGCAAGGGCGGACAGCCGCAGCAGAAACCCAACGGCGAAGACAAGTCGATTCCGGCTGCAGAACCAGCGGCTGTCGGCGCCCGCGCATAGTTTTCGGCGCTAGCAACATTTCGCCACAAAGATTTTGGCCGATTTCCAGCAACGGGCATCCGCGAGGATGCCCGTTTCGCTTTCGTGGCGGGCGCCGACAACCAAGACCTTCGTGTTACTTGCAAGACTGAGTAAAATCACTGGCGATGTCCTCATCGCCTCCTCCGTCTCAGGCTATTCGTTCCGCGACTCCCTGTCTTGACCGACAAATCCCGTTCCCGCCAAGAATTCCTGCGGATCACGAACTTCGCTGGTGGCAGCTCGCGCTACTCGCAGCGTGCCTTCTCGTCAAGACCTTCTTTGTGATCGCTGCGGTTTGGATGGTTCTCGTCCTAATCCACGAAGCAGGGCATCTTATCGGAGGATGGCTGGTCGGGTTTCGCCTCAACTCCATCCGAATTGGCCCATTCACTATCCAAAGTTCGGGCAAGATCACCGGGGAATGGACCTGGCACAACCTTGCTAGTGGCGAGACCCACGCAGTGCCAATCTCGATCTCAGCGCTCAGATGGCGCTTCTGCCTATACTTAGCCGCCGGGCCCGCTGCCAACCTGATCACAGCATTCTGTGTGTTTGAGGTCATGCCTCGGAATAACTCGATGGCCGCTGCGGTCGGGGTTGCAATTTTCTTGGGCTCGACATTCATGGGATTCGTTAATCTTCTTCCTGCTCGCGCCAAGACGCAAATGTTGGACGGGCTCAAGATCTGGATCCTACTCTTCACAAAACAAAAAAGAGACCGCATGCTCCTACTTTTGACCTTCGCTGCTAATGCCAGAAGAGGTGACTTGCGGCTTTGCACATAAAGCGTCAATCCTAGGTGACTTATTGTGCAGAAAGGTTAGTTTTTGTGCAGATCAGACCCGGTGCGATGTCGGCTGTTCTAGTTTCCTCTTATCGAGCCAACCGCCTAGCATTCTCAGAATGTCGCGGAAAAGAACTGCAAGCCAATATAGGAAATTTACGGTGTAGAGGCAGATAAAAACTACTTCCCACTGATTGATCGGGTGATTCTTCTGAGTGTGGTTAAAGAGTATGAGTATGGCAGAAACCAAAGCAAACATATCGAAAACGATTATTACTCTATTTCTGGTCAGCGTAGCCTTAGCTATCGCTTTAATAGTTTCGCTGGTGACTATTTTTTTTGAGCCATGCAAGCAGCGAAGTGAGCAATTCTTTAGCAGTCACTGTAAGCACTATTGTGATTACGGTTTTGACTACTTCATGTTTGTCCATAGGGAAACGAATCTGGAGAAAATACTGGAAGCGGTGACAATCTTACGCTGGCCAAAACATAGGATCAATTCCTAGTTCAAACATTTCGTGGATGAGCACGACAAGGTTATGACACAGAATTTTGCAAAGAGATTCGTTGACCATGGCCACATCGGTCTTAGACCGCAGCGAGTCTCCAAACTTGCGTTTCATCATCGAAAACGAAGATTCAACGTTGCTCCGCTTGTGATAGTGGGAGAGAAATTCCTGTTTGCGGAACATGAAGTAATGGAACATCTGCTCATAGGTTCCGCCTACCTTTCCGGTCGCATTGCCACGGAAGGAAATGAAGGGAGTTCCACCGACCGCATGAACAGCATCGGCGGTAACACGTCCGCCGTAGGCTTTATCTGCCGAGACTTCCGAAACGGTGAAGTGCCGCGCTGTCGCTTCAACCAACGGCGGGAAAAACTTAACGTCACTGGCGTGCTTGTCGCCGATCTCGACCGCTGTAACGACGTTTGTCTTGACGCCGCACATGAGATGAACCTTGACCCAATCGCGCTTGGTCTGCTCTTTGCCATACTTCACATCGAACCAGCGCACAAAGCGGGTCGTCATAAAGCCGCTCGAATCGACTGCGAAGTCCGTCTCGACCGACTGCAACGGCATAGCGCTTTTGGTAATCAGGTTCCGCAGGATCGGGGTGAGTTCGGGCTTGTCGAGATAGTTCAAAACGGAATTAAAGTGCGGAGTTTTGGCGATGTATCCGCGTGCTTGAGCATCCCGCAGATCGCTCATAAAGCGGCGTGCGCTAACGGTCGAATAGACCTTGTAGATCGCACTGAAAAGAGCATCGGACATAGGCAAGGTCGGGCGTCCGGTTTTATTAACTTGCGGAGTTTCAAGGCCACGGCAGAGATCAGCAAGCAACGACTGAAACTTGTGCTTCTCGGTAGTCTGCGCGGCGTTGTACTCGCTCCAATTCTGCGGATACGTGACGCGCGTTTCGCTGGTGATTGCCAGAGTTTCCGTCACTGTCTGACCGTTCGGGTAAACCTCACGTCGCACTACAAACATAGCGGCGAAAATGTGCTTGCACTTCTCCCGGCGAGTCTCCCAATCAGGGCAGGAACAACGGGTATCGCTCGAATCGAGGCTGACCGTGTAGATGCCATGCCCGGATTGCGAAGGAACTATCCAGCGTTGTCCTTGCCGTTTGATCTTCGCCGTTGCTGCTATTACGAGTCCGCGTTGCTCTCTCAGGTTTTCCATAACCATCACCTGAGAAATATATTACTAATTAGGTATATATTAGTCAAGCAAAAAATATACCTTGCAAATATATTACTATCCGGTATAGCATTCAGTTCATGGCGCTGGTCACCGTCAAGCAAAAGGGGTATCGTTGTAACAGGTGCGAGCACGAATGGGTGCCGCGCCAGAGCACCGAAGGCGAACCAAAAGTTTGCCCAAAGTGCAAAAGTCCATATTGGAATCGACCGCGCAAATACAAGCTCAAAGCGCGGTAATACTCTTTCAAAAGTTGGGGCGGGCAGTCGGTCTCGAACCGACAACAGCCGGGGCCAAAACCCGGTGTTCTACCCATTGAACTATGCCCGCCACAAGGCTGCGAGTGAGGGAGTCGCCTCGAAAACGTTCCCTCACTCGCGGTGCAAAAATCGCCTATTCATTCTCCTTTATGCTGTCCCTAAGTTCCTTCATGGTGGCGTCTATCGCCGCAATCGCTTCTTGCCTTCTTTTTTTGATTGGCAACGTTGCCGCTCTACGTCTAGCAGCAGCTCGCAGAGTTCCGAGTGTGGTCGAAGAACTAAATATGCGACCTGCTTGGATAATGCCTTCCCCGGTCGCTGCCAAATAAGACAGTTGATCATCGTCGCTGAGAGCCCGCTCAATCGGAGAAATCCATTTATAGCCGAGCGTCTGACCCATTTCGTTCTTGAGCGGGCGAACTTCTCCCTGTTCTTCGAGCCGTTTCATAGTGTTGTGAATCGGGACAAGTGGCTGGGCGTATTTCGCAAAATCGAAGCCGAGATTTGTCAACTGGTCTCGAATTTCGGGGACAGAGATAGGGATTTCACGGTTGGAGTTCTGCTGGAGCACCATGCGGACGCCATCAGTAAACTTTACGGTTTGTTTTCCGGGCTTGCCTTCTACGAAGGCGGAAACTTCAACAACGGCAGGGTCGGTATCTTCGCTTTCGGATACAGCCAAGAGACTGTCAATCACGCGCTTCCAATCAACGATTTCTTTATCAATTGTGGCTCGCTCGGACAGGAGATCGCTCAGTTTTTGATGGGCCGCTTCGAGTGCAGCACTGATGGGGTCGACCGCCATGGGAGGAATTATGCCTAGAAAGGGTAAGGAAAGCAAGAAGAAAACATACTACAGATTCAGGTAAGTATAGCTGGGAGGCAATTCTAGCAAGAGCGAAGTCTCAACTCTATAAAAACAAGATACAGAGAACTCGTTTAATGGCGGCAATTCGGCTGTTTCAGGAAAAAATTAGTAACGGCGATCCATGGCCTACAGAGCAAGAAGGATTAACAGGAAGCAAAATATCTAAGAGATGAGTTTTGTGCAAAATCGACCTGAAGTTTTCGATAAGAGAGTTCAGGAAACATAAGGAGCGGCTAGGACTGGACAGCAAATAACGAACGGGAGACGGTATGGAATCGTCAATTCTTTACTTCTTTGAAGACCGGGAACTTCTCAAGCACATGCAAGTCATCGTCTACCATCTTCTGCACGCACGCCCGGAATTCAACGGTATGCCTCACGCCTACATCGAACTGAGTGCCGTCCTCAAAGTAGATCGTTACGGCGGGCATCTCGTCATTGGCGATTTGTATTTCCTTCACGACTTTTCCGGCGACCGAGCGGTAGGTCCGCCAGCCGGGGATGAGTGTACGTCTAGACATTTCGTTCCTGTACTCAGGAATATCGAAAGGGAGTCTACCTGCAATCATGCGGCATGGCAAGAGGAAAGTCTTCGGTCACCGTAAAGTTTGGTAAGAGGCTGGGAGCACTGAGAAAAGAGCGAGATTGGACGTTCGTCTACCTGTCAGAAGTTTCTGGTATCTCAGTCAGTTCTTTACATGCGTTAGAACACGGAAGTCAGCGACCGACCATAGACACACTGGACATTATCGCCAAGAGTTTCGACATGACCATGAGTGAGTTGCTGAAAGGATTTTGAACGGATGAGTTTTTGTGCAGAATCATGAGTTTATGTGCAGGTGACGGTTTATGTGCAAAGCCACGAACTGTGGCTTTTTTACCACAGACGGCTTTCCCGTTCTGGGCAGTAACCTAAGAGTCACATTACCTCAACATTTTGATTCACGAGCAGACAATTCGCTCCGCCGTGGAATGTACCGGCGTCGGCCTCCACAGTGGCGCTCCGGTTTCCATGCGACTGGTGCCCGCGCCCTCCGGGACTGGCATCGTCTTCCACCGCACCGACCTTGACGGATTCGAGATCGAAGCCGTCAGCCGCAACGTCGCCCGCGTCAGCTACGCCACCAGTCTCATGAAAAAGGGCGTGCTCATCTCGACCACGGAGCACTTGCTCTCGGCCTTCATCGGGATGGGCATCGACAACGCCATCATCGAGCTCGACAACCTGGAGTTGCCCATCCTCGACGGCAGCGCCAAGCCGTTCGTCGACATGATTCGCAAAGCCGGCATCCGCCAGCAGCGGCGACCGCGCAAATATCTGAAGATTCGCCGCGAGCTGGAAGTGCGTGAGGGAAACAAGTTCATCGCGGTGTATCCCGGCGACACGTATTCGGTTTCCTACTCCATCAACTTCCCGCATCCGCTCATCGGGAAAGAAACTTTCCAGGTGGAACTCACGAACGGCAGCTACCTGAAGCACATTGCAGCTGCGCGCACCTTCGGCTCGCGCCAGGACGAGCAGGCCATGCGCAACATGGGACTGATCCGCGGCGCGTCGCGGGAAAACTGCATCGTGCTCACGCGGGACGGAATCGAAAACGGCCCGCTGCGTTTCGCCGACGAATTCGTGCGCCACAAGATACTGGATCTTGTCGGTGACCTCGCGCTGCTGGGCAAGCAGATTCTCGGAAATGTAGTTGCGGACCGCGCCGGTCACGCCATGCACACCGCTCTGGTCTCGCGTATCCTGCGCGACAAGACAGTGTGGGAAGAGGTCAGCGTCTCGGAGGAAGAGACGACGCGCGAGCACGTTGCGGATGTACGCGCCGCAGCAGGATCTTCACTTTGATTTTGGCTTTGATTTTGTGTGGAGCGGGCACTCTTGCCCGCTTGCCGGCAGCACCACAAGTTATAGGTTGAGAGCGATTTTCACCTAGCGGCAGTTAGCGGGCAGGAGTGCCCGCTCCACACAATCTCTCCACACAATCTAGTTTAGTCGGCGGGTTCGCACGGAGGCTCGCTGGGGTCGCTTGTCTCAACAGGTCGTTCTCGCAGCAGCCGTTCCAGCTCTGCTCTGGTCTGATCGATGACAGCGGCGGCAAACTTGCGCGCCGACTCCTGACGTTCTTTCGACAGTTCCTTCACGCGCATGTTGAGCAGGGGGATGTCTTCTTCGAACCAGCGTAGTGTGCGTTGCACTTTGGCAATGCGGAAATCGTTAGTCAGCATAAATTGTCTGGAATCACCTTGCCCTGTGGATATGGCTTTCCCGTGATCTTTGATCTTTTCAGAATGCCAGAGCTGACGGGACTAACAAGTTACAGAGAAGGTACCCCTGCGGAAGAGGGGCTACCTAACATATCAAGGCATGTTGAAGAGGGCAATTCCAACGGAGATTGTCGATCAGAGCTTAGCGTGGCTGCTCCGCCTCGGCGGCGCTGATCCGTTCCTTGGCTCCCGGCATTTCTTCTTCCAGCCGTTCATCGAGCCATTTTTCGAGCTGAGCCTGAGATTCCTTCACAACGTTGTTAAAGCGCAGACCGGCGCGGCCCTTGAGATCGGTCCATACCACTTCGGCGTCGAGGTCGAATTTCAGATTCGCCTCCGGCAGCCCGAATTGCAGGCGAGGAGTGGCCCCTTTCGGCAACGCCTCACGCAACATTAGCGCCATTCCGCTTTCGCTGAGATTCGTGCTCGTAGACTTCACGACTTTTTCGCCCAGAACGATATTCACCTGCATCTTCACCGGATGGCGGAAATACCGGCGCCGCTCCTTCACCATGAAGTTCAGTGCGGCGTGAAAGCAGCGTGAAGCGTTCAGCGCGCTGATCGGCTTCTGCAGAACGAAATTCGCTCCCATGCCGAAAGCTTCCTGGGTGGTGGTTCGTTTTCCATTCAGGATGGCAAAGGTCACGGAATTTTTATTGCTGGGCGTGCCTCTCAGGCCCTGCAGCACGGCGAGACCGCCAGTTAAATCATCACAGTCGACGATCACAGCATCGAACTTCTCGGAAATCAGAATGTCCGCAGCCTTGCGCGCTTCGTGACAAATTTCTACGTCAATAGAAAGCTTCTCGAGCGTGGGCCGGACAATGCGCACCAGCTCCGGGTCCTGGCTCAGGAGGAGGGAATCCAACGTCATACCCACAATTCTATGGGCGCACTCGCGAACTACGAAGGTGACAAAGGTAATAAAAGGCAGTTGGCCATGCGGATGTGGCCGCAAGTGGGACAAGCCGTTTCTAATCTGTTGAGAAAATTAGGGTCCAGCGCTGTTGTATTTGTGCTGCGGAAGTTCGCAGCGTACAACTGACGTACGCAATGCCCCAGGTTGCCCATCTTTCGCTCGGATCGAATGTTGGAGAACGCGAACTTCATCTACGCGACGCGATCGCGCGCTTGCAGGCCGCGGGACGTGTCATTTTGGTTTCTTCCTTCTACGAGACGGAGCCTGTCGAGTTCACCGATCAGCCTTGGTTTTTGAATTGCGCCGTCAGCCTTGAAACGACTCAAACGGCACTTCAACTGATGCAGACCGCGCTCCGAATCGAGCGCGAGATGGGCAGGGTGCGGGATCAGAGCCACTATCAGAGAAAAGGCCCGCGCACGATCGACATTGACATTCTGCTCTTCGGTGCCGCTATCACTGACTCACCAGCGTTGATCATTCCGCATCCCGCAATGCACCAGCGGCGGTTTGTGCTCGAGCCACTGGCTGAAATCGCGCCTGAGGTTGAGCATCCAGTGTTGAAAAAAACCGTAAGGAAATTGCTGGAAGAACTGCCTGCCGGGCAAGCGGTGAAGAAAACCTAGCCACGGATCACACGGATTATCACGGATAAACGAAAAACGAAAAAAGCAAAGAAGTTTTATCCGTGAAGATCCGTGGCCGAAGGCTTACGGCAGGATAATGCGACTGCCCGCTTCCTGCGGTGTGACGACAGCTGATTCTTTCTCTGGAAATTGCGCGAATAGAAATTCTTCGAAAGCTCTAGACCGCGGACGCCCCGAAGTCCGCCCATGCGCCAGCCGCACAAGAAACACAAGCGCTTTGAGAACATCGGACTCGCGCAGTGTGGAGTATCCCATGTGCTTCTGCTCGGCCTCACGATACTCCTTCAGCATGTTCTCGACCTCTGCTGCCACCCTCCGCTGCGCTTCGCTAGTGAGCGGCTGCTCGTAGTGCAGGCCCGAGTTCGCCAGCCGCTGGTGGCTTGTCGCCAGGGCCGAAAGCGCGGCGATGAAGTCCTGGTCGTGCAGGCTGCGGTCGGCGTGGCCAGCCTTGGACAGGGCATAGGTCAAGCCCATCAGCAGATGCTCGCGCTCATACATGAACTGGTCGGAGACTTCGATATCCAGAAACAACACCGCCGGGTCGATCTGTTCGGCTGGGCGCGGCTTTTCGTGCTCCCGCGCCTGCACGAGATACGGACAATCGCTTGGGCAATCGAGCGTCACCTCGCGCTGCTCACCGCAGCACTGCGGGCAAATACGCCCATGAACAGCGGGGCAGAAGCGTTTTTCCTTGCGGATTTCGCAGATGGCGCAACTCAATGTTGGAGGCTCCTTCTGACATTATTGCATCCCTGCTACAGGCACATTGGCATGCGCCTGACGCCTATTACGGCATAAGGAAGCCATAAAGACCCTGTAGAAATGCCCTTTTCAGCGTGCCTAAATTGGGAAACCCGCATAAAATAAGGTGTTTTCCACAGGCGCTGGGTATAAGATAGCGCCCGCTGGTATCAAATCAATTTTTACCGAGGAGGAAGTATATGGCTTCTGGTTTGACCAAGACTCAGCTCATTCGGCATCTCGCCGAGAAAACCGAACTGCCCAACAAGACCGCCGCGTCGTTTCTGGAACACCTGGCCGACACCGCGATCAAAGAGACCAAGAAGAACGGCGTATTCGTCGTGCCTGGTCTCGGCCGCCTGGTGAAGGCGCACCGCAAAGCCCGCGTGGGACGCAACCCGCAGACCGGCGAACCCATTCAGATCAAGGCCAAGACCGTCGTGAAATTCCGCGTCGCCAAAGCCGCGAAGGATGCGATCGCTCCCAAGAAGTAGTTTCGGTCGAGTTTGGTGTCGAAGGCCGGCTGAGGCCGGCCTTTGATTTTGTGTAGAGACCGGTTTCAAGTTTCGGAGTTTCAAGGTTTCAAGGTTTCAAACCCGATAGATCGCGAAAATGCTGGTAGCCTTAGACTTGAAATCTTGAAACTTTGCTACTTGAAACTTGACTTGTATGCTCAACTGGCTCGTCATCGGAATTGGCGACATCACCATCCGCCGCGTCATTCCCGCAATCGAGGCCGAACCGCGCAGCGAATTGTATGGCATCGTCACCCGCGACCCGGCAAAAGCCGCCCCGTTTAACGCGCGCGCCTGGTCGACACTCGATGAAGCACTGAAAGATCCGGCGATCAACGCTGTCTACGTCGCCACGCCCGTGTTTCTTCATGCGCCGCAGACGATTCAGTCGCTTCGTGCGGGCAAGCATGTGCTCTGTGAGAAGCCCATGGCGATGAATGAGGCTGAAGCGCGCAGCATGGTTGAAGTTGCCGAGCAGAGCGGAAAGATTTTCGGCGTCGCATATTATCGGCGTTGTTACCCAAAAATTCAGCGTGCCAAAGAGCTGCTCGAGGCGGGAGCGATCGGCAAGCCCGTCTTCGCCGAGCTGACCAATCACATGTGGTTTGACGACACAGGGAATCGTGGCTGGTTGTTCGATCCCGCCAAAGCAGGGGGTGGGCCGCTGTTCGATATCGCCTCACACCGTATCGACGTTTTGAATTTCTTGTTCGGCCAGCCGCAACGCGCCATCGGCCAGCTATCGAACGTTGTGCACCAGTATGCCGTTGAGGACAACGCCACGGTGATGATCGAGTATGCCGGCGGCGTGCGTGGCATCGTCGACGTGCGCTGGCACTCGAAGGTCAACCGCGACGAATGCCGCATCCGCGGAACGGACGGTGAAATGGAGTTATCTCCGCTAAATGGCCCCGAACTCATCTGTCCCGGCGGCCGCGAGAATCTTCCGCCACACGCTAATCTACATTATCCGATGATTGAAAATTTCGTCGATGCAGTGGAGGACAAGACTGCGTTGTTGTCGAGCGGAACTTCTGCCTACTGGACAGATTGGGTAACGGAACGAGTTCGCCGGGGCCAAGCCCTCCAAAGCTGAAGCGCTTTACACGGCGCTAACGCGCTGCTCGTCTACAGTTGCTACTTCGCGTTTGTTACTTGCCGTATTCGTTCTTTATGACCTCGCCGCCTTTCATCACGAACTTCACATGCTCGAGCGCGGTGACGTCTTTGAGCGGGTCGCCGTCGACAGCGATTACATCCGCCCACGCTCCCGGGTCGAGCGTTCCGACCTTGCCCGACCAGCCGAGCAAGTCGGCAGCATTCACGGTCGCCGCCTGAATTGCTTGCAGTGGTGTGAGGCCAAGTTTCACCATGACCGCGAATTCGTGCGCATTTAATCCGTGCGGATAAACGGCCGCGTCGGTGCCGAAGGCAACTTTTACTCCACTGGAAAACGCGTGTGCGATGTTCTTGCGTGCCGCCGGAATTACTTCCTTCGCCTTAGCCATGAGTGGCGGGGGCATGTGGGTTTGCTCGGCATTTTCCATCATCCAGTCGCCGAGATAGAGCGTCGGCACCAGATACGTTCCATGCTCCTTCATCGCGGCAATTCCAGCGTCGTCAATGTACGACCCGTGCTCAATTGAATCGACGCCCGCCTCTGCCGCCCAGCGAATTCCCTCTGCCCCGTGCGCATGTGCCGCCACTTTGCGGCCGAGCCGGTGCGCGTCGGCTACAAGGGCTTTCATTTCTTCGAGTGTGTACTGCGAGGCCTGTGGATTGTCGCCCAGCGACAACACCCCGCCCGTGGCGCACACTTTGATCAAATCGGCGCCGTACTTTATGGTCTCGCGCACCTTGTGCTGCACGGCGGCAATGCCGTCAGCCACGCCATCGGCCACGGCGTGATACTCGAAGGGCAGCATGTCGTTATCGCAGTGTCCGCCGGTGATGCCCAGAGCAGGCCCGCTGACCAGCATCCGCGGCCCGGGGACATCGCCCGCGTTGATCGCGTCGCGTAAGGCTACGTCGCTATATCCACTGGCGCCCACGTTGCGCACCGTTGTGAATCCCGCGAGCAGCGTGAGCCGCGCGTTCTTTGCTCCAGTAAGGGTCTCGCGTGGTATTGAGATCGCCAGCACTTCGTATCCGAATTTCGGATCGAAGGTCAGGTGAGTATGCGCGTCGATCAGGCCGGGAAGGATGGTGGCATTGGGAAGGTCGATGCGAGTAGCGTCGGCCGGAGCCTTGCTGTCGGGGCTTACACTGACGATCTTTCCGCCATCGATCACCAGGGTTTGATCGGCGAGCAATTTGCCGGTCTTGACGTCAAGCACGTGACCGGCATGAATCACGACTGGGTGAGGCGTTTGCGCGAGCAAACGCAGACTCATGCAAAACAGGAAAACAACGAGCGCCTCGCGACAAATCTTCACGATATTTCCTCCCGGATATTTCGCCGATATCTACCGCGATCAAGATCGCGGCATTCTATTTGCGCCGCGCGTCGAGACCCCAGACACTACCTGCATCGGCGACAAAGAAGATGATGAGTAGCAACAGCAGCGGCAGAGTGTCAAGCCGGGCGCCGAAGTAACGCCATAGCGGCACACCGTGACCGGCATCCCACCAACTGGCTAACGCTATGTTTAGCAGGAAAAGGATGCCAAGAATGCATGCCGGACGGACCCAAAGGCCAAGCAGTAAAGAAATTCCAATCAGCAGCTCGATTATGCCCACCAAATAGCCGAAGAACACGGCGTGCGGCAGAACCACCGTCGAAAGTATTGGACGGTAGAAACTGACTGCTGTGTTCCCAATGTAGTCATGTAGATAGGTCTGAAATCCGCCGTGCGCGAAGCCCAGACCGGCGACTTTGTATTCACCGAAGAAAAGAAAGAATGTTGAGGTTGCGACGCGCACTACTGCGATCGTCTTGTTAAGGACGGAAGCCGAGTCAGACATTGCTGGGATGCGGTCAGCCACTCGCCGGGAGTCTAGCCTCCCGGTCCGTCGTTGGACACATACTGCTCCAGCGACTCCAACTCGCGGCTTAAATCATCCACGCGCCACTCCAGCAGGTTACGGATCGAAAGAATCCCCAACAGCTTGCCGCTGTCGTCGGCGACCGGCAGATGCCGGAAGTGTCGCTCCAGCATGATCGACAGGGCTTCACCGGGGCCGGTGCTGAGCGTGGCCATCTCAACTGGCGTGGTCATCAGCTCGCGGACTGAGGTCGCGTGCGGATCGAGCTGGCTCAGTGACATCTTTCGAAGAACGTCGCGTTCGGTGAAAATTCCAGCGACACGGTATTCGCTATCGACCACGGCCACGGCTCCGACGTGATGGTCCAGCATCTTATGAATCGCATCGGCAACGGTCGCCTCTAGGTCGACCGCCGCAATCTCGCGGTCACAACGCTCTAGAACGCTCATACGCACCCCCTCGACTGTCTTGCTGCCGGACCCAGACTCAAAACGAATTCTAGATTGACGGATTATGCTCTCGCCTGAGCGCTTGTCAAGATAATTTGCGTGGATTTACAACCGGAGGGGCAATGGTGGCGGTACTAGGTGACCGATTGATGTCGGGTCGGTTTGTATCAGGGCATGCCTTCAGGCATGCCGTAAGGATGATGCTGAAAGGAACCAGCTTCAGCCGGTGTTACATTCGGGAACCTCAGCGGCTAAAAGCCGCGCAAAGTGTCACCGGCCTAGTGGCATCGCTGAAGCGATGCCCTGATACGAACCTCTAACGAATCGAAAAAAATCAATTAGGACGAAATACCTTCCCATCTTTCATCACAAACCCGACCGACTGCAGAGCTTTGATATCGCGCAAGGGGTCGCCATCGACTGCAATCACATCTGCATACGCTCCGGGCGCGACCACACCGATCTTTCCCTCCATATCCAGCATGACAGCCGCACGCGAAGTCGCGCTCTGGATCGCGTCCATCGGTGACATGCCGAACTCAACCATTTTCGAGAACTCCTGCGCGATCGGCTCGGTCCATGGAATGCCGCCCATGTCGGTGCCAAAAACAATCTTCACGCCAGCCTTTAGTGCCTTCTTGAATGACGGCTCGTGCACCCCAGCCCGCAGCCGGTCGCGTTGGCCTCCGGGAGTATCGACCGGTCCCCAGTCCGTGTAATACACGCTGAGGGTCGGTATATACCATGTGCCCTGTTTCAGCATCTGGGTGATCGCGGCATCGTCGAGATCGAGCCCGTGCTCGATCGAATCGCATCCGCCGTCGAGTGCGCGATGCAGGCCGATTCCTCCATAAGCGTGACATGCCACTTTCTTTCCCCAGCCATGTGCCTCGTCGACGACGGCGCGCAGTTCTTCCACCGTCAGTGTCGGCTGCGAGACCAGCTCGCCATTCTTCCCCACCCATGAGCGATGAGTCATGTAAACCTTGATCCAGTCTGCACCGTGATCGAGCTGCTCCCGCGCTGCCTTGCGCGCTTCTACCGGACCATCGACGATCTGCGCGCCTTTCGGCATTTCCAGTTCCGGTGCGTAGCCTTCGAGCGGATATCCTCCTGTAGTCGAGATAGCCCGCGTCGCCACAAATAAGCGCGGCCCGGGAATGTAACCGGCCTCGATCGCTTCTTTGATGCCGATGTCCCCATAACCTGCACCTTCAGTTTCTACGTCGCGCAGGGTCGTGAAACCTTGCTCGAGCGCTCGGCGCACGGCGACTGTGGCTCGCGCCGCCCGAAGCGCTAGAGGGGCGGTCAGTATATTGGCGTCATATCCACCCTGGGCCGGATCCTCTCCTTGCAAAAAGATGTGTGTGTGAGAGTCGATCAGCCCCGGCAGCACAGTCGCCTTCGTGAGATCAATCACAGTTGCACCGGCAGGTGTCTTCGCACTCGTCGCATCAGAAACACTCTCGATCTTGTTTCCGCGAATGACGATGACTTGATCGCGCTTCGGCTGGGACCTGCCATCAATCAGAGTGCCAGCTCGGATGACTGTGACTTGTTGAGTCGCGGACCGAGTCTGCTCTTGCGCAAACGCACTTACAACAACCGCCAGCCACAACAGGCAGCAACATGTTTTCATGGTGTCCCCCCACAGCGCCCAACAAACAGTGCAAATCTTCAGAACTATTCGCGGCATCCAGATGTTTTAGAGCAAGGATTTATATGGGTAATCATCCTAGCGCTTTTCTGGTCTATCCGGCGGTGTGGGGCGAGGCAGGGAGAAGTTAAGATTTCGAACGCCGGTTGCCGTTGCTCCGTTCGGCTTGGGCCTCAGTTCGTTTCTGTTCCAGCACTTGCTTCAACGACTCGCCAGCATACTGAATGTGCTGGCGAAGCAATTTGCAGGCCGCGGCCACATCGCGCTTCCGACACAATTCCAACATCTGATGGTGCTCTTCGTTTGCGCGTTTGATGCCGTGTGTCAGGTACAACTGCAGGCGTGTGTACCGCTCACCGCTGTTGTTGACATTGCGGATAATCGCCATGAAACGTGGCTGATTGGCGCGCGAATAGAGGATGGAATGGAACTGCCAATTCAGCCTTCCCCAGGCCGAAAGATGATCTTCGCGCCGAAGTTCGCTGACATATTTGCGTAATACCGCCTCGGCTTCTGAGAAGTCTTCTTCGGTAAGATGAAGAATCGACAGCTTGAGAACTTCAGGTTCGAGCAACGCACGGATCGAGAAAAGTTCCTCGATATCATCCGGCGACAGCGCCGGAACGACTGCTCCCCGATTAGGAACGATGGCGATCAGGCCTTCAGCATCGAGCTGACGAAGAGCCTCGCGGACCGGAATCCGGCTGACCTGATACTGGTTGGCAATGGCATCCTGCCGCAATTGGGCGCCCTCGGGGATTTCTCCCCGAATGATCTGATCGCGCAATTTGTCGGCCACCGCTGAGGTGAGCGACTGGCGCTGGATAGGCGAATCGGAGGCGGTTTGCAGGTCCATCTCGATGGTTTGGCGTCCTCGAACCCCGAACTGCGTCATCTACTATATCGCAGGTTGTATCCAAAAGGCGCATGGTTAGTGTGCTCCTGGTTCGGCCGGAAGATGCTGTTCCAGATACCTCGCCAGCAGGCTGTAAAGATGGTAAGCAGTACCCGACCCCTCAGAAATCGAGTGTGTCCGGCCTGGATATGTCATGAAATCGAACGGTTTGCCTAGTTCGATTAACCGATTTACCAGCAACTCCGTACCTTGATAGTGCACATTGTCGTCGCCGGAACCATGCACCAGCAGCAGGTTGCCTTGCAGTCCCTCGGCAAAGTTGATGGCGGATGCAGATTTGTAGCCATCTGCATTGTCTTGTGGCAATCCCATATAGCGTTCCTGGTAGATGCTGTCGTAAAGGCGCTGGTCGGGCACGGGAGCGACTGCTATGCCGACTTTGTAGATCTCGGGATGGCGAAACATCAGGTTCAGAGTGTTGGAGCCGCCGCCGCTGCGTCCCCAGACGGCGATGCGGGTTGGGTCGATGTAGGGATGCGTCTGCTCGAGAGTTTGCAGTGCCGAAGCCTGCTCCTTTGAAGACAGTACTCCAACATTGCCGTAAATCACCTTGCGCCAGGCAGCTCCTTTAGGAGCTGGCGTTCCGCGGTTGTCAAAGCTGGCGACGATGTATCCGTCTTCCGTGAGAATGCGATGAAAAATTCCGTTGAAGCTGTCCCATCGATCGACCACCGTTTGGGCGGCGGGTTCACCGTAGATGTAGACGAGGATTGGATATTTCTTGTCTGGATCAAAATTCTTCGGCTTCATGAGCCAGCCATCGAGGGTTACGCCGTCGCCAACTTCCACACGGAAAAATTCGGTTAGCTGAGAAATCAAGTCCTTCACGTTCGCGCGCAGCTTCGCGTTGTCTTCCAGAACGCGCTGGGCTTTCATATCTGGGAGATGGACTAGATCCGTTACCGGTGGGGTGTCGAAGGTCGAGTAGGTGTGAATGGCCCACTGTAGATCTGAGGAAATGTGATAAGAATGCGATCCGGGCTGATTCGCAGGAGTGAGACGTTCGGGCTTTCCTTTTCCGTCGATGCGAGTGCGATAAAGATATCGTTGCGTGGCGTTCTCCGGAGACGCCATGTAATACAGCCATTCTTCTTTAGGATCGACGCCGACTACTTCAATCACATCGAACGCGCCGAACGTCACTGGCCGCACCTGCTTTCCATCGCGTGAAATCAAGTAAACGTGCCGCCAGCCGTCTTGTTCGCTGACCCAGAGAAAATCCTTCCCGCCGTGCAGCCATTTCATATCGTCGACGACGTCGACCCAGGCTTTATCTTTATCTTGATAAACGCTCCGCACTGTAGCTGTCCGTGCATCGGCAAGTAGAACGTCATTTGTATTCTGCAATCGATTGAGATGTTGCAGAACCAGCGTTTCGGAGTCGCCGGCCCATTCCATGCGCGCGATATAGTTGTCAGCGGGATCGCCGGGAACCTGCATCCAGCGCGTTGGTCCTCCGATGGCGGGCACAACACCTATACGAACCGACGAGTTTGGACTTCCGGGTTGTGGATAAGGAATCTGCCGAACTGTCGGATAGACGCCGAGATCCGGATAAGGAATCCCGGTCAGCAGCTTCGACGATGGACCCACATCGTAGACGAGTGGGAAGTTCTTTACATTGCTTGTGTCGAACTGCCAATAGGCGATGCGCTTGCCATCGGGGCTCCAACGAAATGCATCGCGCACCGAGAACTCTTCTTCATACACCCAGTCGGAGGTGCCGTTAACGATCTTTTCCGAACCATCGGTTGTGAGCTGCGTAACGACTCCATTATCGATGTCCTGAATAAAAATGTTGTCGAAGCGCACAAAAGCGACTTTGGAACCATCCGGGGAAAATTTTGCAAACATCAAAGACGACGGCGGGCCTCCGTTTCCGACCTTGCGCAGCGCGCCTGATTTGCGATCCAGCACCCAGTAGTCGCCGCGGGTGTTTTGACGCCAGACACGCCTCGAGTTGGTGAAGATCAGGACACGGTTCATGTCCGCGGACAAGGCGTAATCCTCGATTGTCAGTGGCTTGTCGCTTCCCGGCTGAGTGAGTTGCGACGCGGAGACTAAAACTTCGCGCTGACCTGTGCTCGTGTCATAACGCACGATATCCTGCGTCCCCTCGGCTTTGGCGGGTTCGAGCGTTGTGTAGGAGTTTCCTCCATTCAGCCAGCGCGCCGGTCCGTAGGATTTGACCGCGAAATCTCTGGTGACGAACTCGCGACGCAGAAGATCCGCCACAGCTGGAGATTGAGCGTGAGCCAGGCATGAACCTATGCAAACAATCATCAGCCCGATGACAATTTCGAATGAGCGACGGTGGCTTCGAACTGCTTGGATTTCATCCCGGCCAATGATTACGGTCACCATGCAAGGCTCTCCAAGTTATTTTGATTTCAATCTACACTCTGCACACGAACGGATTCGGATTGAACAGACGATATGGATTGAAGATTGCCCGTGCGCCGGATTGCCAGATAAATCGGTATCCCGAGCAGCACAATCAACAATCCGGGCCATGTGGTGGAAGGACGATAAATAAACAACACAACCAGGATGGTCGTTGCCACAAGAATATAAAGAGCAGGGACGAAGGGATACCCGAAAGTGCGGTAGGGGCGCGGTACATTCGGTCGCGTGATACGAAGGCGGAAGACACCTGCAACCGTCAGAACATAAAAGATCAGGGCCGCAGAAATGACATACTCGAGCAAGTTGCTGTAGAGGTTCCCCCAGGATTGGGTCGCAGGATTATAAATACGAGGCAGAACCAGCAGCGCCGCCCACAGGCCCTGCAGTCTTAACGATGATGCCGGCACGTTTGCAGAGTTGAGTTGTCCCGCCCACTTGAAAAAGAGTTTCTGGCGTGCCATGGCGTAGTAGACGCGCGCTCCGGTGAGCGTCAGGGCGTTGATACAGCCGAAGGTGGAAATCATGATAGCCGCTGCCATGACGGTCGCCCCAGCTCGTGGAAAAATTGCCTGCAAAGTGGCGGTTCCGACGCGATCTGCGGGTGCGTGCTGGATGGCCTCCAGCGGCAATGTGACCAGATAGGCCACGTTGGCGAAGACGTAGAGCGTGATCACCAGGATCGTGCCTGCCACCATCGCGAACGTGACGTTGCGTTCCGCTTTTTTCACTTCGGCCGCGGCAAACGCAATGTTGTGCCACGAGTCGGCCGAGAACAGCGATCCGGTCTGGCTCAGGCAGATAGCGACGAACAATCCCAAAGCGGTGGTGGCGTCGATTCCGCTGCTCAACGACACAATGCCTTGAGGCGACCATGCCGAACGGAAATTTGCTGAGACTGCGGCTGCGTTTCGTCCGTAAAGAAGACCTAGGATGATCAGCCCTCCCAATGTGCCAGTCTTCGCGACAGTGAATACGTTCTGGATCAGCTTGCCGTAACGTAACCCAAGCGTATTACTGAATGTGAGCAGAACGATGACGCCGATCGCCAGCAACTGGGCAGTCGAAAGCGAAAGAGCGTAATGGGTCGAGATGCGAAGCGGGCCGATCAGATATCGGTCTTCCGAAATGAGAGGCCAGAGCACGCCGGAAAAACGCGCGAAGGCGACGGCTACCGCGGCGATCGTTCCGGTCTCGATGACAGAAAATAACGTCCAGCCATACAGAAACCCCCACAATGGAGAATAGGCCTCGCGAAGGTAGACATACATGCCGCCAGCGTGCGGCATCATGGCCGAGAGTTCTCCATAGCAGAGTGCGCCGGCAATAGTAAGCAAACCCGCCACACCCCAGGCCACCAAAAGCCAGCCCGCGCTACCGAGGTTGCGAGACATCTCTGCAGGAACAATGAAGATGCCGGAGCCAATCATGGCACCGACTACAACCATGGTCGCATCGAACAAATTCAATCCGCGCGCAAACTCGCGCGGGCGGTGGTCTACCGATTCTGAATTTGATGAAGCGAATTTTTCAGGCACGTTTGCGATATGCAGCCTACTGTTCCAAACAGGGGTGAGGTTTGACGATTGCATATTGTATCCATAAAATACGAAGGCGACTAGTTGATAAAGTTTTTGGGAAAACCTTTTCAGCAAAGGGCGCCGGGACAACGAAATGACTGGTGAAAAGCTCCGCAGGGTACGGATTATTGACTCTCATACCGGGGGGGAGCCAACGCGGTTGGTGATCAGTGGAGGTCCCGATCTCGGCAACGGTCCACTAACAGAGCGGCTGGAGCGATTTCGCTCTCACCATGATTTTTTTCGCTCCGCTACCGTTAACGAACCGCGCGGCTCTGACGTCATGATAGGTGCACTCCTCTGCGATCCCGTAGACCGGAGCTGCGCCGCGGGCGTTATCTTCTTTAATAATGTCGGCTACCTCGGAATGTGCGGCCACGGCACCATCGGACTGGTCGCGACGCTGGCTTACATGAACCGCATCCCGCCAGGTGAACACAAGGTCGAAACACCGGTAGGTATCGTGAAAATAATTCTGCATGAATGCGGCGAAGTAACGGTCAATAACGTAGCGAGCTATCGCAGTGCCACTGACGTGGCCGTTGACGTCCCCGGCTACGGCAAAGTGCACGGAGACGTTGCCTGGGGTGGAAACTGGTTTTTTCTGGTTCGCGATCACGACATGGAGTTGACGCTGGAAAATGTCGACCAGCTTACGGCCTTCACGTGGGCCATCCGCCAAGCACTTGGTTCCAATGGCATTGCGGGTGATAACGGAAAAGAGATCGACCACGTCGAGTTGTTCACTTCCTCGCAAAAACCGGGCGTGGACAGCAAGAATTTTGTTTTATGTCCGGGTAAAGCCTACGACCGCTCTCCCTGTGGAACTGGAACCAGTGCGAAATTGGCCTGTCTCTATGCTGACGGCAAGATTCAAGAGGGGCAAACCTGGAAGCAGGAGAGTATTGTTGGCAGCGTGTTTGAGGGCAGCGTAAGAGTGAGAGATGGCAAGGTGTATCCGAGCATCAAGGGATCGGCATTTGTGAATTCGGAGGCCGATTTGATCCTCGATCCGCGCGATCCGTTATGCATGGGAATTCGTAACTGAGTAAACGATGGGTGAAGCAGCGTATGACGTCGTCATCGTAGGCGCTGGCATCGTAGGAGCGGCCTGCGCCGACGAGTTTGCGCGGCGTGGCATGCGGGTCGCGATTGTCGACCGTGACGTCATCGGCAGCGGAGCTACTGCTGCGGGAATGGGGCACATCGTCGTCATGGACGACTCTGACGCGCAGTTTGCCCTAACGCGTTACTCGCAACGCTTGTGGCAGGAGTTACGCCCGGAGTTACCCAACGATGTCGAGTACGAGCAGTGCGGCACGATCTGGGTTGCTGCCGACGATGAAGAAATGGCCGAGGTCACGCGCAAGCGTGAGTACTACGGAAAGCGTGGCGTCCCGATTGAAGTGCTCGATGCGCAGCAGTTGAGAAATCTAGAGCCGAATCTTCGCGACGGAATGGCTGGTGGCCTGTTGGTCTCCGAAGATGGTGTGCTTTATCCGCCATGTGCAGCCCGTTTCCTGATCGAGCGAGCGCAGAAACTGGGAGCAAAGCTGCGACTCGGAGCCTCGGTCGCTGAGATCGGCGACCGATACGTCCGATTGAACGATGGTTTGGAAATTACTGGTGAGTTCATCGTCAACGCTGCTGGTGCGAGTTCTCCTGAACTCGTTTCGGGAGTTGACGTAAAGAAGCGTAAGGGACATCTGGTCATTACGGATCGTTATCCCGGATTCCTGCGGCATCAGTTAGTTGAGCTGGGTTATTTGAAGAGCGCTCATTCGGTCAGCAGCGATTCGGTTGCCTTCAACGTGCAGCCGCGCCGAACGGGACAGATTTTCATCGGCTCATCGCGCCAGTACGGCGCGGAACACAAAGAAGTGGACAGCGCGATTCTTTCGCGCATGCTGCAGCGCGCACAGGAGTATATGCCCGCGATTGGGTCGATGTCGGCAATTAGAACTTGGACGGGATTTCGTGCAGCCACGCCTGACAAGCTGCCTTTGATCGGCCCCTCGCTTCGGTATAAGTCCGTTTTTCTCGCGACCGGACACGAAGGACTTGGCATTACGACATCGCTTGCGACGGCGAAAATCCTGGCGGATCAAGTTACGGGCTCGAAACCGCAGATTCCTATCGAGCCATATTTGCCGTCGCGAACTGAAAAGGAATTCGTGCATGTCTAGTCAACTTACGGTCACAGTCAATGGAGCGCCAGTATCCGTACCCTCTGGCGCAACCGTCGCGGTGGCCGTGGCAATTGCCGGACAAACGTTCCGAACGTCGGTAACTGGCGAACCGCGCGCGGCCTTGTGTGCGATGGGCATCTGCTACGAATGTCGTGTGACGATCAACGGGATGCTTCATTGCCGAAGTTGCCAGATTTTGTGTGAGCCAGGGATGGATGTGAAGACGGATGCATAGCGAGTCATCACATCGGTTCGATGTTCTCGTCATCGGCGGAGGTCCCGCCGGGATGGCGGCCGCGGTCCGCGCCGCGGAGTGCGGTGTTCGCGTCGGAATTGTCGACGATAACCCGGCTCTAGGTGGCCAAATTTGGCGCGGGGAATCGGAAAGCGGGAAGTCAAGCGAAGCGGCACAATGGCGTCGTCGACTGCAAGCGGTGAACGTCACAACGTTCTGCGGAATGAAAGTTTTTCACCAGCCTGAGGCTGGTGTCTTGCTGGCCGAGGCGAACGATGACTTGTTCGAGTTGAGATATCGGAATTTGATCCTGGCAACTGGAGCGCGGGAAAGATTTCTTCCCTTTCCCGGGTGGACGCTCCCAAATGTGATGGGCGCGGGCGGCTTGCAGGCGATGGTCAAGTCGGGCCTTCCGATTCGCGGCAAGCGAGTCGTGGTGGCGGGGACAGGCCCGCTACTGCTAGCGGTTGCTGCCTACCTTCGCAAGCATGGCGCGAAGATTCCCATCATCTGTGAGCAGGCATCCTGGAGCAGTCTAGCGCGGTTCGGTATGGCGCTCATTGGTCAACCAAAGAAAATCTTCCAGGGGATGCAGTTGAAAAAAGATCTTAGTGGCGTCCCTTTCGTCGCGAATAGCTGGCCGCTTGCGGCTCACGGGGCGAAGACCCTGGAGAGCGTCACAGTTTCGCGAGTCGGAAAAAACGAGACCATCGCTTGCGATTATCTGGCGTGTGGGTTTCATCTCGTACCTAACATAGAATTGCCAATCTTGCTTGGCTGCCAGATCCGTTGTGGTTATGTTCAAGTCGATGATTTTCAGCAGACCACCGTCCCGGGAGTTTTCTGTGCCGGCGAACCAACGAGTATCGGAGGCGTAGAGTCCGCACTAGTCGAAGGACAGATTGCTGGCCTGGCCGCCGGTGGCCGAAAAGAGGAAGCGCGCAAGCTGTTTGCTGAGCGTGAAAAAACAAAACAATTTGCGCACGTTCTCGATCGAACCTTTCGTTTGCGCCACGAGCTCAGGAGCCTAGCATCGCCAGAAACAATCGTTTGCCGCTGTGAAGATGTCACGCACTCTCGATTGCAGGAATTCACATCCTGGCGCGCCGCAAAGTTGCACACGCGCTGCGGAATGGGGCCTTGCCAGGGAAGAATCTGCGGGCCAGCAACGCAGTTCCTCTTCAAGTGGAATCCAGACTCGGTGCGGCCGCCCATCTTTCCCGCGCGCGTTGAAAATCTGGCTGCTTTTGCAGTCGGTTCAAATGTAGAGAGCAGTGCGACCGTAGGAGGTTCGCGATGAACTGGAAGGGCGTGATGCCCGCAATCACCACTGGCTTTACTCAAGATTTGGCCGTCGACCATGCCTTCATGGCCGAGCACTGCAGTTGGCTGCTCGACAACGGCTGCACCGGAGTCGTCGCTCTGGGATCTCTGGGCGAGGGTGCGACATTGTCGTTCGACGAGAAGTTAGCCATTCTGCGTACTTGCGTCAAGGCAGTTCGTGAGCGTGGGCCAGTTGTGGCCTCCATCTCGGCGCTCACTACCTCCGAAGCGGCCGCGCTTGCCAAAGCAGCAGCAGATTTGGGCTGCGATGGGTTGATGGTGCTGCCTCCGTACGTTTATCAGGGTGATTGGCGCGAAATGAAAACCCACGTGGCGGCTGTCTTCGAGGCCACGCCGCTTTCTTGCATGCTGTACAACAATCCGATCGCATATGGGACTGATTTCCTTCCTGAGCAGATTCAGGAGTTGGCAACCGAGAATGAAAACTTCGAAGCCGTAAAGGAATCGAGTACAGATGCGCGACGTGTATCAGCGATTCGCGCGTTGATCGATCGTCGATTGGAAATTTCCGTTGGAGTAGATGATGCAGTGCTGGAAGCAATTGGAGTAGGAGCGACGGGATGGATCGCTGGGTTGGCGAATGCGCTGCCGCGGGAGTCGGTGGAACTGTTCAATTGCGGCATCACCGGAGAGAGCGATAAAGCGTTTGAACTTTATCGTTGGTTCCTGCCGTTGCTACGCATGGATACGGTTCCAAATTTCGTTCAACTCATCAAATTGGTACAGGCCGAAGTGGGAATCGGTAGCGCTCGTGTTCGCCCGCCACGTCTGGAACTTGTGGGGAGTGAACTCGATCAAACCAGGAAGATCATCCGTGACGCATTGCGCTCCCGGCTGCAACCGGTGAACGCGTATGCATTACCGAATAGGAAGTGAGACATGCTGGCTTCAATGACAAAACTTTCAGGCCGTTCGTTAATTGGATTCCGCGAGGGCGCGGGCTCAGCAGAATCTTTGTATGCTACGGATCCCACCACTGGCGAGCGCCTACAGCCCGGGTTCATCCCGGCAACTTCCGAGGAAGTAGAGCTAGCAGCGCGCCTGGCGGCGGAGGCTTTCTCCGTGTACCGGAGCGTTTCGGGTCGCGATCGAGGTGCACTCCTGCGCAAGATCGCTGCGAAAATTGAGTCGATCGCGGAAGAGGTGATCGAGCGTGCCGCTCAGGAAACAGCGTTGCCGAAAGGCCGCTTGCAAGCAGAAACCGCCCGGACATGCGGACAGCTTCGGCTGTTTGCTCAAGTTGCTGAAGAAGGATCGTGGGTCAATGCACGTATCGACCACGGCGATCCCGATCGCAAACCTGCGCCTAAGCCTGACATTCGCTCGATGCTGCGGCCGCTGGGACCCGTTGTGGTGTTTGGCGCCAGCAATTTTCCATTGGCGTTTTCTGTCGCTGGAGGAGATACAGCCTCGGCACTTGCGGGTGGGAACACGGTCATCGTGAAGGCGCATGCAGCACATCCCGGCACGAGCGAACTCGTAGGTCGCGCGGTGCAGGAAAGCGTCCGTGAATGCGGTTTGCCGGAGGGTGTGTTCTCGCTGCTTTTCGGCAGTGGTTCGCAAATTGGGACTGCGCTGATGAAGCATCCTCTCGTAAAGGCTGGTGGCTTCACAGGATCGCGCACTGCGGGAAGAATTTTGATGGATGTGGCCGCCTCGCGCCCCGAACCGATCCCGTTCTATGCGGAGATGAGCAGCACCAATCCTGTCTTCATTCTTCCGGGTGCATTGCGCGAGCATACCGAAAACATTGCGGCAGGACTACACACCTCGTTCACCCTCGGCGCAGGCCAATTCTGCACCAAACCAGGGATGGTTTTTCTCCCGCAGGGATCGGATGCATCGGCCTTCGCCGGGAAATTGCGTGAGTTGGTCGCCGGATCGGCTCCGTACCATCTTCTGACGAAAGCGATCCACTCTTCCTACGGTTCAGCCATTGCGCAGCGCAAAAAAGACGGGGGTGTTCATGTCGTCGCTGAAGGACCGCAAGCGTCAACAGCCGGATTTACCGTCCACTCCGCGTTGTTCGAAACAAACGCCGAATCATTTCTGGGTTCGAACCTGGATGAAGAAATCTTCGGACCCACAACACTGCTTGTGCAGCACTCAAGCCGCGATCAAGTACTCCAGATCGCTCGCGAGCTCGAAGGTCATCTCACAGCCACGATTCACGGTACGGAACAGGACCTCCGCGACTTCGCTGACCTGATCGCGGTTCTAGAAGCCAAAGTTGGCAGATTGATCTTCAATGGATTTCCGACTGGTGTTGAAGTGACGCACGCCATGGTGCATGGCGGCCCGTATCCCGCAACTTCCGATGGACGTTCTACATCAGTTGGAAGCCAAGCCATCTTCCGTTTTGCGCGCCTGGTTTGTTATCAAAACTTTCCTGATAGCACCTTACCCGACGAGTTGAAAGAATCAAATCCGCTCGGCCTCTGGCGCCTGGTCGATGGAAAGACGACAGGCGGGAAATGATTGGCAAACGGAAATGATCCTCGTTGTCTCACGGTCGTAATACGACCAGCAACGCTGGCCTAGTTGGGCGCTCCGTGCGGATTCGTTGTCATCGATGCACGATGTCCTGTTGTCGTCTCCCAGTAGTCGATCCAGCGCTCACGTATTCCGTTGGCCCGCTCTAGCAATTCCGCGCTTGGAGTCTTCCCATGCTCAACCACGACGACAATTCCAGTGTTGAACTTCTTTTGTGAGTGATCCACATCCGGTAAACGCGGACCTTCCACGGCGATCACATCCTGAATCGTCACTTTCGTTCGATCAGCTTTGAATATTGGATGGCCGTTTGCATCTTTGCCAGTCGGCACGAGGTTCTTCAGAATAAAAAAGTCCGGTACTTCTGCGGGTGAGATCAGCCCCATCAGGTACAGATCAAGATAGGAGTATCCGGTCGCCGGCACATAGTAGTCGTCGTCGAGCTGTGTGTACGTCCCATCGAAATTGTCCTGCCAAACGCCTCCACCCATTGCAGAGGCTTCGGTTGGGCGCTGATAGGGAAACGGCACGGGAGCCTGCAATCCTCGCGCCCAGTGCACCGGGCCAAGAGTGAACGTTTCGCCGTTCACTTTCGCCGAGACGAATGCCGACCAGCGATGTCCCATTTCGTGGCCAATCTGCGACATCGCGTAGTTATAAGGAAGCAACTTGCCGTTCGGCGACCGCTCGCCGAGTTGATGCAAGTAGAAGGTGACGTCGTGATCTCCACCGACGGGTGCATCTGCGGGAGGATATTCCTGCATCTGGTTCGAGCCGACATACACGGGTTGCACGAACTCCCATTGGAATCTGCCTTGCGTGCAGTAGGCCGCCAAGTCGTGTTGCAACTCGCCGGTGCCAAGCACATTGCCGCCTTTCGGGCCGTCACTCGGAGTCCCAGCTTCCTGGTTGTCGATGCGGAAGTCGGAGTAGTAGGCAAGAAAGTCGAAGTTGTCGCCGAGCGCTTTGAGGATGGTGCATGACAAATCCTGCGATCTGGGCAAATGCAGGTAATGGAACGATTCGTACGCGATGGAGAATGGTCCATCCTTGCGTGTGAGCGAAGAGAAATGAACTTCAGGATTGTGAACCCCAGATAGCCGGACAGCGTGCAGTGCGATCCTTGCAACCGGTTCCTTACCTCCCGCCGCAACAACCTCTGCGGAGACTGAGACTTGATTGGCTACGCGCAACTCCGCAGGCAGCAATCCATGCATGCTGATTGTGTTGCCATCTACTTTTACTCTGCGCGTGACGCCAGGGCCGAACGCGATGTATCGCGGTGGATGGCGTCCCCAGGTAATTCCACGGATGGTCCAACTCAACGTCGAAGAGGCGTCTGTGCTTGCGGACGGCGGCTTATGGGTATCAAAGACGACGCGGTACGTAATTCCATCCAGCGCTTTGTCGCCCTCCGCTACGACCGGGCCGCGTGTTTCGAGCGTGATCTTCAATAATGCATCGTCAACGACCGCGAGCTTGACGTTCCTCACATCCAGATGCGCAGCCACTGACGGATGCGGCTCGGCGCTGACGGTGGCGAGCGATTTTTCAGAGCCGGCGAGTAGAGGATAAACGCCAACGATCGCATCTTTCGCGGCCAGTTCTTTGTATGACATCTCAATGGACCCATCGCGATGCAAGACAGCTTGAAAGCGATTGACGGTCTTGAACCAGGTGAAATCTTGAATGTTGCCCCACGGTTCTGTGAGATCCCAGGTGATGACGACGCGGTCCGCGAGTTCCTTCACGTAATGAGGGCCCGAAGTACGCGGCTTAAAGAACACGCAGATCGCCGGAGCGTTCTCGACGATCCCTCCGGTCGCTTCTCCTAGCGGATCGAAACGGCCAATCGTGACGCCTCCGTCCCTTTGGCTGTAAGGGTCGGGATTGTCATTCTCTGGCGTGCCGAATCGGATCGATCCGGTACGTCCCACACGGAACGAATTCCATTGTTTACCGGAGAACGGAAAAGAGAATTGATGGAGAGTGACTTCGGCGTCGGGCAGTTCCGGGCCGAAATCGGAATCCCACTGCAAAGCTCCGGTTTCGATGCGATAGCGCGAGCCGTCTGGAGTGAAGCGTATCGTGTGATCGACGAGATCGAACAGATTCGCTTTGCCGAGCGCGCCCTCATCTAGTTCCATCACGATCAAATTGTCTTTGATCGAGACTTTGCCGATCGAGTGGCCCTGTTCCACGCGATCCTCTTGCGCCAATGAGAGGCCAGCAGAAAGCAGAATTCCGCACAATACGAGGGTCGCTTTGCGCGACAGACAGCTGTTCCACCTTTTCATCTAACCTCCGGTCCGCGAATGCCCAGACATAGCCTAGATTGAGAAACAGAAAACGTATATGTTATATACAATATCCCACGTAAACGCTATTCCACTGTAACCCCACGAGGAACGATGGAGGATGCACATCTAAATAGAAGTCAGACTAGGCCAGCGAGAATCCTAGCCGCAATGAATGCGCTATTTCTCTGCGCCGCCGGGTTGGCGCAGTCGGCGCTTCCCCCGGCGCCGCGGCGCCATATTCTGACTGTCTCGCCGGCTGACGCCCGCGGGAACGAGCCGTCGATCGCGGTAAATCCCGCCAACACGAACCAGGTGGTTGCGGCGTTCCAGCCCGCGACCATCGTGTACTCGAACGATGGCGCACAGACGTTTACCCCTGCCGATCTTCCACCGGTCGCGGGATGGCGCGGTGGCGGCGACGTTTCGGTTGCGTTCGATAACAAGGGACATGCCTATCTCGCAACTTTGCATTACGACAAACTCGGCAGCGCATCGTATTGGGGGCACGGCGCGGGCCGCAACGGAATTTTCCTGCGCCGCTCGCTCGACGCCGGTAAGACTTGGGAGAAGGACGCCGTGGCAGTTAAGTCCTTCCAGGGGAACGAAGCCGACGTCGCAGCGGAAGACATGCCGCGCGTCTTCGCGGACGCCCAGCCGCGCAGTCCCTACGCAGGCAATGTTTACGTCGGATGGATCGAATGGCAGCTCGACCAATCCCTCATGCTGTTTTCCCGATCAACCGATGGAGGAAAAACTTTCGCGCAGCCGCTGCGCATCAGCACCCATGCCGGCTTGCCCCGTGACGACAACGGCGGCCTCGTCGGGTTTATAGGAACCGTAGGATCGGACGGCACGATTTATGCCGTCTGGAACGACGCCAGCACGATCACCTTCACGCAGTCTCACGATGGCGGGAAGACGTTTGCGCCGTCGCGCGCGGTGGTGCAAGTGGGGCCTCCGTATTTCGGCGGCGCAGGAGGCATCCCGGGCGTGTCTCGCGTGATGGGGTTTCCGCAGATCGGTGTCGGTCCGCGACCCGGCAAGAAGGGCGACGCTTTATACGTGGCATGGAGCGACTTCCGCAACGGCGACGTCGATGTGTTCTGCGCGTCTTCTACCGACCGGGGCCGAACTTGGTCTGCGCCGGTGCGGGTTAATAGCGATCCGATTCACGATGGCATCGACCAGTTTTTTCAGTGGATGGCCGTCGACCCGGTGACGGGCGATGTGTATCTGCAGTTTTACGATCGCCGCGATGACCCTGCCAACCGCAAGACCGGATTCACTCTGGCCCGTTCCACCGATGGAGGAAAGACGTTTACGAATTATGCGTGGGCAGAAAAAGCCTTTGAAAGTCCAGCCCCGGCTTTCCTGGGCGATTACACATGGCTCACGGCGTACGATCACAAGGCCTATGGGATATGGACCGAAGCTTTGCCCACCGAGACGCCTTCGGCCAATGGACGCCCGCCTAGGCCTGGCACCTCGGTTCGGGTTGGCTTCGCGGATTTCTCAGGCCAGCAATAATCAGATAGGACTTCCTTTGCTAGACTCCTAAGCGCAAATCCTGAAGTAGCCCAGTCATTATAGTGGTCCCTGCGACCGACATTTTCACTTTCTAGGCAACGCAAACGCGTTCACCGGTTGCGGCCGGAAGCGCAATGCGTCGTGGATAATCTTCCTGGTTTGATCGAGTTCATTCCCCGACAATTCGAGACGCGGTGGGCGCACACGGGGATTCCCCATGCCGACCTCAGTCTGTACGAGTTTGATCAGTTGAACAAACCTTGGAACCGTATCCATGCGGAGCAACGGCAAGAACCAGCGGTATAGTTCAAACGCTTTGTCACTCTCTCCATAAATACCGCAGTTGAACAAATCTACCGATTCGCGCGGAAGGGCATTCGCGAGTCCTGCAATCCATCCTGTCGCGCCTACTCCGATGGCTTCGAGCACTGCGTCATCTACGCCTACGGAAATTTCCAGCCGACGGTCCACCAATGCACGAATAGCAGAGACACGCCTCGCATCGGTGCTGGATTCTTTAACGGCTTCGAAGTTTTCGTATTCCGTCGCCAACTCCTGAATGTGCTCGGGAAGAAAATCGGTGCCGTAAGCAACAGGATTGTTATAGAGCATGCAGGAAAGCGGAGTGGCTTCGAAGACAGCCGCCACATGCGTCTTCATCTCGCGCCAGTTGCCTTGATACACGTACGGAGGCAATACCATCAAGGCGTCACATCCCAGGTCAGTAGCGGCTTTCGCCAACGCCACAGCTTCCGAGGTCGTAAGTGCCGAAATCGTAGCTACGACAGGTCCATGTGCTTGAACCGCTTTGACGCAAGTGCGCAGAATGGCCAACTTCTCGTCAAACGACAACGTTGCGCCCTCGCCAAGCGACCCCAGAGCAACGACCCCGGTGCATCCGTTGTCCAGTAGCCAACTGCAGTGCTCGGTCATGAAGGCATGATCGACACTCAAGTCTTTATTAAAACTGGTGGTGATTGCGGGTATAACACCTTTCCAATTCATGCGATCCCTCCCCGGACTATACGGTGTTCCAGCTCTTTCAGTTCAGCCATGGTGGCTAGTTTTTTCGATTGCCGGAATCCCCGCATTCTTCGTTGAAGTCTTTATTAAAGTCGCGCAATAATTTCGAACTTCTTCTCACCAGACGTTGTGATAACAACTGTATCGTTATGAATTCCCGCCAACGGTGCAGGCTTACCATTCACGGCGACGCTTTGCGCTGCCATTTGAGCTGGAAGCCGAAGTTTGAAGTGAATCTCTTTCGGAGCGCTGGTCCCCGTCAGTTCCACGTGTCCCACAACGGCATGCGCCTCGGGTTTCGCGACGAGATGGAAGCTGACGCGTCCCCAGCGTGTCGGAGCCTGCTCGATTTGAATCGGTTTGCCAGAACCGACCCACTGACGCGGAACTCCTTTCGCTAGATACAAAACATCTTCGTCGGAATCTTCCAGCACTAGCATCCACCGAACCAACTGAGGAATGGTCTGCTGCGCCGGCATGCAAAAAAGCGCCGAGTCCCCTGTGATGCCAGTCACTTCTCCGGCAACCCAACTCCCGCGACTGTGAACGTGGTAGCGATGGGCATAAAGGAAGAGCAGGAATTCCTCAATGCGATCCAAGCGCAAGAGCATCTGCGCGTATCCGTACGAGATGAATCCGAGAAGATCGCGCCCGTTTTCTGTGAAACGCGAGATATTCGCGACAACTCCCAATGTAGTTGCGCCGTAGGCACGCATGCAGTCGATCACTAGATTCGCCAAGTTAGGCGGCAGGATATCGGCTTGCAGCAACTCGGCATAAGGACGGTGCGGCCATTGTTGCGGGCTGGGACGTTCTTTCTCCAGAGCTTCGCGGAACGTCAGTGTCGTGCCCGGGAATAGCCCAATATATGGCGGCGTCTTGTCTTTCTGTATGTTGTTTTCAATGCTCTCGATCGTGCGATCGCGCAACGTTTTGCTGCGTTTTATCCAGTCGTCAGACAGCGAAGCCATTCCCTTCATCGAGGTCATGCGCGAGAGATCTGCCCATGCGCGTGCGATGTCTTTGAGTCCACGGGCGGCGAATGCGCTATTGGCATAGTAGGCCTGCCAGTAGAGGGAAGGGTTCTCACCCAGGCAGGAATCCGACTCGCTCCATCCACGGATCAAGCCGTGGCTGGGATCACTTTGTGGCAGTTGGAGGCTTTCATCATGCATGTCCGCCAGCAACTTTGCTGTCGCTTCAATCTTTGCCCGGTGTTTCAACATCAAGGCACTGTCGTGCGAATAATGGAAGTATCGCGCCAACAGAGACAGCGTCATGCCGAACTGCGCGGTCTCGGGACCGCGCATGTCGATCATTCCCTTGTCGTCGACATACTCAGTGAAGTAGTTGTCGATGAAGAGTCGCGTGGTCTCCAGACGCCCCCACTCCATGTTGGTATAAATGGCGCTGGTGAAGATGTCTTGAAAGCCGTCGTATTCTGAGCCTCCGTAGTCGCGATCAACGGCGCCGTACTTCGGATATAGGCCGCCCGGCCGTGTCATCAAGTCTTTGACGAAGGCGTGCTTCGACATGTCTACCCAGGCGTTCTCAGGCAACTCTGTCGGAGCAAAATCGTGGAGCTGCTCGTCCCAGTAATCGGCGAAGGCGAGCAGAGCTGCATAGAACTCTTCCGGCTTGGGATTGGTGCGGGCCGGCGGGAATGCCGGATAACTGTGTCCGTACACGACCTCGGAGATTTTGCCGTCTTCAATGCGAGCGGTGCGGTGCCAGGTGTGAACGATATATTTATTTTTGTTCGATCCTGTCTCACCAAAGACGATTACTTCCCAATACACACGATCCGAGACAGGAATTACTTTGCGCACGGCGGGCAACCAGCCGCCAACCAGGCCGTCGTAGAGCTTTCCTACCTTCAGCGCGTCACGCAGTTGCGAGGAGTATTGAATGGGGTGATATGTCCTGGTGTTTCCGCTGCGATAGATGGGCGTAACGTCGTAGGCTTCTTTGGTTCCGACGAATGTGGTCCACTTGCGTGGATTTTTCTCTGAGGAGTTCATGAGCGGGGCAGCCGAGCGCACCGCCTCCGGGTCGGGATCGCCTTGCTGCAGAAGACGATCCGCCAGCAAGTCCGGCGAAGAGAGGCCTATATCTTTAAGCTGTAGACCGAGATAAGGAGTAGCTTCCGCCATCGAAGCTTCTGCACTCTTCGGAAGAATCCGCATTGCACCCGTGGACGATACAAATGCCAGGCTCCCGTCTCGAGCGCGCACATCTTCGTAGACCTTCCAGGTTGCAGTTGGAGCTTTGAACTCCGCAACCAACGTAAACCCCTCTACTGAAATCTTGGCATTGGAGTCCACCCTGCGCGCGGAACGTATCTGATGCAATCCGTCCTGATTTGTGGAGGCGATGCCTCGGTTGGAGAGGAACTCCAGACCAGCGGCCGTCGCCGCGATCCCCTGCAAAAAGTCTCGTCGATCCATGAATAAATGTCCGAAAGGCGCGGCCGAGTTGCAGCTCAGCGCCTGCGCCGCCGGGCGTTTCCACCGGACTCACGATCCTCTTTAATTTCGAAGTTCGCAGGGGGTGTAACGCCAAGCAGGTATTGCACAAAATAATCCCAACGCCGCCGAACCAGATAAAGAGCATGCTCGCCGCTCTCTCCATGAAACATATTCGGGACGAACAGCATGTCAAAGCTCTTGTTGGCCTTCATCAGAGCATCGACGAAGCGCATCGATTCGACGGGGTGCACATTGTCGTCGATGTCGCCATGTTCGATCAGCAGATGACCTTGCAGATGGCTCGCCATCGTCACATTGGACTGCGCGACGTAGTCGTCCTGCACCGGATATCCCTGATAGAGTTCGTTCCACCAGGCTTTGTCGAGGCGCGCATCGTGGTCGCCGGAGGTAGTGACGCCAACTTTGTAAAATTCCGGAAACGCGAGCATGGCATGCGCTGCGCCGTAGCCGCCAGCGGAGGTGCCGTAAATCCCGACGCGGGCGATGTCCATAAACGGATAACGAGCGGCCATCTGCTTGATCATCGCAACGTGATCTTTAAATGCGCCACCCAGGTTTCTGTAAGAGAACTGATGGAAAGCTCGCGAGCGCCCGGTCGTGCCGCGCCCATCAACCATAACAACTACGAAGCCTAGCTCGGCCATTGACTGGAGCCAAAAATTGCCACTAAAACTCTTAGGCACAAAAAACGATTGCGGCCCGGTGTAAACGAACTCAACGATGGGATACTTCTCGGCAGGGTCGAAGTTTGAAGGCCGCCAGATCAGTCCATAGAGATCAGTCGTTCCGTCGGCAGCCTTGCCTTGAAACGGCTCGGTTGGCTTCCAGCCAATTTTTGCGATCTCACTGACATCTGAAGTTTCAAGCACGCGCACTTCCGATCCATCTTTGATCCTTCGCAGAACAGATTTTTCTGGCAGGTCTGGACGCGAGTAGCTGTCGACGAAGTAAGTTCCAGTCTGTGAAACGGTGATCGAGTGATTCGCGTTCTCCGATGTGAGCAGTTGCAGTCCTTTTCCGTCAAATCCAACGCTGTACAGGTGGGTTTGGTATGGATCTTCATTTTTCTCACGTCCGCATGCGGAAAAATAAACGCGGTGGTTCTTCTCGTCAATGTGCTCGATGTTCCGTACGACCCATGGCCCCTGCGTAATCTGGTTCTCGAGTTGTCCGGTTTTACTGTAGAAGTAGAGGTGGTCCCAGCCGTCTCTCTCGGACGTCCAGAGAATCTCGCCGGTGCCTTCTACGAAGCGATAGGAAGTTTCTCCGGGATCGACGTACGAATCGGATTGCTCACGCACCAACACTTTTTGTTCTCCCGTCGATGCGTCAACAACGCGCAGTTCCTTCGCTTTGTACCCGCGCTCATCGTAGTCGTAGCGAAAGCTCTTGCTGTCGGGGAACCAGTCAAAGCCCGGCCCGTCCTGAAAAGGTAGCTCGATCGATGCATTCGGTACGTCGATACGCTTGCCCGATTGGACATCGAAAATGATCGGCTCCGCCTTGGCCAGCACTTCTCCTGGCAGAGGATAGACATACGTAAAAGCTCGAGGCCGCAACTGATCCGGCGGAACGAACTGTAGACTGGTAAAGCGACCTGAGTTCCTTGAGTCGAGACGGTACGTGACGAACTTGGAAGAATCCGGCGACCAGAAAACTGCCGCAGGCTGCTTGACATCTTCGGTGCCCTGATCGACCATCAGGCGCAGCGAAGGCAGCGGCGTAGCATAATCCCAGCCGGCAACACCATCGCGTGTCAATTGCAGCTCTGCTCCGGTTGAGACATCGCGCAGGAATAAATTGTGATCCTTCACGAAGGCAGCCCATCGCTTATTCGGCGACAGAACTTCATTCGTGCGTGCGGGCTGCGATTCTTCCCGCTTGCATTCATAGGTGTCCAGCGGACAAGTCCACTGTGCATTGTCAAGCGAGAAGCGGATCGCTTTCCTGCTATCCACGAACTCGATGTCAAAGAATGGGAGGGCGGTCGCGGAATACTCTCGCTTAGTCACACGCGAGAGAGTTGCCGCTAGTTTCTCGTGATCGAAGGCCGGTGCACTGGTGTTCTGCTCCGCATCGACCAGTACAAATTGCGAGCCTTGCGGGGTGATCTTCCGGTACCAGAATCGGTTGGTCTTCTCGATCCAGTGAGGATTTACATCGGCAAGTGAGACCAGATGCCGAAGATTACCGGGTAAGAACTGCTGTGCGCGCTCATAATCCGCCAACGTTCCCTGTGCGCCCGCCGAGGGCAAAAACGATAGCAGCGCGAACCCAACCACCCACCAGCGTCGAGCGAGATTCATCCCTTTCTCATTCTCCGAACAACTATGATTCGCCAGCAAAAAATGCATTCCAAGTGTGTGACGATTCATCGCACACCTAGAATGCATCGCTTAGTCCCATTCCTCTTTCTAAAAACGGTTCAGAACTCGATGTTCCCTCGCAGTTCGATCGCGCGCGCTCCACCATTCGGAGAATTTGGATAGATGTTGAGTGGCCCGCCCACTATCCCGAATCCTCCGCTTTGTATGGCGTTAAATCCAAAATTCGCGCCTCCATTGGTCGCCCCTGTAGAGAAGGTCGGGTGATTGAAGGCGTTCAGCATTTCAGCTTGCAGCGTAAAGTGGAACCGCTCAGTGATGGGGAAGTGCTTAGATATCGAGATGTCGTCGAAAGTATTATGTGGCCCGTGGAGCCATACTCGTTGGCCGAAGGTGCCCGGTGTGGTGTTAGGAGCGATGTACGTCGAGTTGGCACCGCCTCCCGTCGGCGAAGCCAAGTACTTGGGATTGATGAAGGCCACATTGGCTGTTCCCTGGATGGGATATTTACCGATGGAGCTTTGCAATTGCGATGCCGTGACTCCATTCAAAACTACCCCACCGTCACCATAGTCGTTAAAGGTGTTGGTCCCTCCGAAGAGCAGGAATGGCGCCCCGGTCTGGAAGGTGAAGATTGTTCCGACAGTCCAGCCGCCGACTACACGATCCACCACGCCACCGCGGTTGGCGAACATCTTACCCCTGCCGAAGGGCAGGTCGTAGGTACCGTTGATATGAATCACGTGCCGCAGGTCGAAGAGTGTTGGCCCGTAGCTCAGGTGCATGTCGCGCAGTGTGAATACTGCGCCTTGGCCTTGCCAGTTGTTCTGCGTTGCTACTCCCAACGTATGACTCCATGTGTAGTTGGCGTCAAACTGTAGGCCGTGCCAGGCCCGCTCGCGGAAGTCCACCTGCAGGGCGTTGTAATTCGAGTACCCCTCAGCCACTGTGTAGCTGGAGCCGATGTTTTGGACATAAGGATTGGCCTGGAAGTAGTTGATCGGATATCCGGCGCCAGCTCCAGTGAAGCCTACAGTGTTCGCGCAGGGGGCAAAAGATTGGCCGACTAGGTTACAGATGTAGGGCACAGGACCAGCAATACCAGCCAACGTGCTGGCCATGGCTCCAGCCTGACCTGTGTTCAGTTGGTTGATGAATTGGCCGCTGCAGTAGTCGGCTGGGCTTCCATCGGCGCAGGCAGCGCTACCAAGCTCCGCGTTACCCTGGAATGCAGCCGCGAAAATTGGCAGTGCCTGTTGACCAGGAAGTCCGTGATTGGCGTAGTTGCCAGCGTAGTTCGCATTTCCGCTAGCATTATTGATAGCGAGGTTCCCCTGTGCTGTCTGGAACTGGGAAAGGAAGCCGTTTTCAAAAATGTTGATTTCGTTAGGATTAATATTGAACCACTGACGGGCGGTGTGGCTTCCGACGTAGCGCACTTCCAGCGCGCTGCTTTGCCCGATTTGCCGCTGGACGCCAACATTCCACGACTCGGTGTAGGGTTGCTGAATCTTCGGATTCATCCCATTGAGTCCCGGGCCACCCTGGAAAGTAAATTCTGAGGCCGGAGCGCTGCTCTGGAAGGTTGTGGGTGAAAGTCCATACGTGCTACCTGTAAACGCCTGAGTAGGATCGGTGGCGTTGGGGTTGAAGTCGCTGATCGACAAGCTCCCGGGCAGGAAGGCGCCCGGACCCTGAATCGAGTTGGCATTGAGAAAGAAGCTCTGGTAGTAGAAAGAGCCGTAGTCAGAAGCCTGATTCCAGACATACTGTTGAGGTTCGGTAAAGTTTCTGAGTGAGAAGCCGCCGCGAATTACAGTGCGCTCTCCACCCAGCATTCTGCCTAGCGAGCTATTGCTCGAGGGGTTCCACGCGAAGCCAAGCGCCGGCTGGAAGGCCTTTTTCCAGGAATTATAAGGGTTGGGGTTCTGATTGATCGTTGGATTCAAACCATTCGGATCTGTCGTCAATGAACCAGGATTGAAAAGGTTATTGATGCCGGAAGGTCCAAAGATAGCAGCAGGGCTTGCCGAGTGGTACAGATGAGAAAGATCTTTGTCAGCAGAGGTATAATCCCAACGCAGCCCGTAATTCAGCGTTAAATTGGTCTTGATGCGATAAGAGTCCTGGAAAAATAGACCCTGTCCCCATTCCAACTCATCGAGGTTATATCTTCCTAGCTGGTGTTCATAGTTATTCGCCGCGGTAACAAACGGATAACCTCCACCACCAGCTTGTACGCTGCCTATCCGCCCAGTCAGGATCGCATAGAGCTGCTGTGCCGCAACCAGTTGACTGTTCGTGCCTGTACTTGCGCCCGGAAGTGTGCTGCTCGTAATAGCACTCAGAGCCGGATCTCCGTTTGCCAGGCCGAAGTTGGCGATTGGATATCCCGCTACCGGGTTGTAGTAGTGGTTCTGCTCGCGCCACCAGGAGTAACCGAAGTTCATGGTGTGCGCATGATGTTGCCAGGTCATCGTGTCAGAGGCATTGAACACCGGGTATTCCGTATTGATACCTGAGTAGAACACCGTGCCTGACATTTGCGAAGCTTCGGCGCCGGGAACGTTCGGGTAATTCCAACCCAACTGCGGGTTGTTGATGCTGAGGGGCGGAGCGTTGTAGTCGAATTCACTGACGTTGTACAAGAAGCCGCCGCGAAAATCGTTGACCAGGGTTGGCGATAGCGTTGTGGTAAATCCGAACGCTGTCGTATAGCTTCTATCCTTGTTGCCGGCTCCAGTCTTAGAAAAAGTCGAACCAGGGAAGTCAGGAGGATTGGCGCCTGCGAAATTATCCTGGGTCATGTTCCAGGCCAAGTTGAAGCGCATTCTATCGGTCGCGTTATAGTCCACACGGACCGCCGGGAAGTAGCTCACCTGGGGATTGTTTACCTGCCAATTGATTTGATTGAGATTTGGATCACCTGTTTGGCTTGGAATTAACTGGCCAGACGAGGTTGTCGAATTTACCGCCGCCAACACGGTGCTTGGACAATAGGACGCGGGACAATTCAGCACTGAAGTCGGAAGGTTTGCACCGGGATGGGTATTGTTGTAGTTTTGCGCGAGCGTAAACAAGTTTACTGTCTGGCCGTTATAAGTGAATACTCCCGTTTGTGCTAGGGGTGTAAGTAAATTATTGGAAGTCGTGTATGCGCCCGGAATTTTTCTTTCCGCATAACTGCCAAAAAAGAATAATTTGTCTTTGAGAACCGGACCGCCAACGCTTGCTCCGAAGTCATTGATATGGAGAAGGTTCTTGGGTGTCGGCTGCCCTAACGCGGTGGAGTTGTCATTCACCCAACTGTTGGCGTTCAGCGCGTCATTCTGGAAATCGTCGTAAATGCGCCCGTGAAATGCGTTGCTGCCGCGCCGAGTGACGAAGTTGAGCTGCATGTTGGACTGGCCAAAGCCCTGGTCGAGGTTGAGTTGCTCACTTTGTACCGTCATCTCTTCAATCGCTTCAACCCGCGGCGAGACGATGGCCTGGGAATTTCCACCAAATTTCATCCGGCTTGGGCTGCCGATCACGCCATCAATGTTATTTCCCTGAGCGATGGACGGAAGGCCGTCCCAGGTTCCGTTGTATCCGGGGACTAGGCTGGCAAGTTGCGTCAAATCGCGGCCCTGAATAGGCAAATCCTCGATCTGACGCATGTCAACGGTTGTTCCAATCGCATTGGTCGTAGTTTCCACCAACGGTGCGGTTCCGCCGGTGACTTCAACCGTCTCGTTGATCGCGCCAACTTTGAGCGCGGCTTTGATGTCCGTGGTTTGGGCGGCCTGCACTACTACATCGGAGAACTCCTGCGTGCGAAAGCCGGTCTTCGTCACCTTGAGTTTGTACTTTCCCAAGGAAAGATTGACGAAAGTGTATGTACCGTTGTCCTGCGTCTCGGCTTTGCGCACGTCGTTGGTCGCAATATCTTGCAGCTCAAGTTGCGCGCCTTGGACAACGCCGCTGCTCGGATCGAGCACGGTCACCGTCACGGTTCCTTCGGAACCATGTTGCGCCCAGACAGATGGAACGCCCAGAGCGAGACCGAGAAGGATCGCGCCCACATAAACAGGTAGAGTCTTCCAAGATCTGAGATGCATATGTCCTCCTGGCGGCAGTTCAAAGGCAAAAACGCTGCTCGTAAAACTCGCGCACCCGCGTCAAAAGTCCGTTTTCGGGGTAATAGCCAGTGCTCTTTATTGATAGAGAGCAAACGTTTACCATTGGCTGCATTTTGTATACTTTATTCGATTAGTTTGTCAACCATAAATTAGTGCTTGGCTAAAGTCATGATTTTTGATCGGAGTTCCCATGGTCGCCAGAACCGACGGCTATACGGTAGAGTTTTCTTCGTCAATGCTGCATAGGCGTGTTCTCCACGAATTGGCGGCCCAATCGACCGAACTACGTTTTCTCATGGATATATTTCGATGACCCTCCTCCACCTCTCAAGACGAGATCTGCTGCAGGGGGTGGGATGGCTAAGCCTAGGGCTTATCACTCCGCGGGCTTGGCCGGATTCAAGGGCGTCGAACTCAATAAACTTCGTCGATGTCGCTAAGCGGTCAGGAATCACCTTCCAACACGACAACGCGGCTTCACCGCAGAAATATCTGATTGAGACGATGGGATCCGGCTGCGGCTGGATCGACTACGACCAAAACGGCCTACTCGATCTCTACCTGGTCAATGGCGCCTCGACGCGCGTCTATACGCCGAAACAGCCTTTGCGTAGCGCGCTTTACCGCAACAATGGGGATGGAACGTTCACCGACGTCACCGCCAAAGCAGGCGTTGGCGCTGACGGGCTTTTTGGCATGGGTGTCGCCGTGGGTGACTACGACAACGACGGATTTCCCGATCTGCTCGTTCTTGGCTATGGTCGCTGCATTCTTTATCACAACAATGGAGACGGTACTTTCACCGACGTCACCGCCCGCGCGGGAGTCGAGAATTCAGGTCATTGGGGTTCCAGCGCGGCTTGGTTCGACTACGACAACGACGGAAAGCTTGATCTCGTTATCGCCAATTATGTGGACTGGTCCCCGGAGCGCAATTTCTATTGTGGCGACCAGGGCTCAGGAATGCGCAGCTATTGCCATCCTGACGACTTCCACGGACAGCCGCCGGCGCTTTATCACAACAACGGAGACGGAACATTCACAGACGTAAGCAAGTCCTCTGGAGTTGGATTAAAAGGCGGCAACGGCCTGGGCGTTGTCACGTTCGATTACGACAATGACGGCTGGCAGGACATCTTCATTGCCAACGATCACATGCCGAATTTTCTGTTTCACAACAATCGCGACGGTACGTTCCGCGAAGTGGGATATCAGGCTGGCGCTGCGGTGAGTGCCGACGGCCAGTTCGAAGCCGGCATGGGCACCGACGCCGCCGACACGACTGGCAATGGTCGGCTTGACTTGATTGTCGGTCATCTGGACATGCAGCTGGCGCGGCTTTACCAGAATATGGGTGATCAGGCATTCGAAGATGCGACGCTTCGGTCGAAAATCGGATATGCGACTTATCACATCAGCACTTTCGGTGCGCGCTTCATGGATTACGACAATGACGGCGCGCGCGATCTCTTTCTAGCGAATGGCCACGTGCTAGACAACATTGAGCTCTACCACGCAGACACGAAGTATGCCGAACCCAAACTGATGTTCCGCAATACGGGACGCGGTATTTTCGAAAATGTCAGCGATCGGCTGGGAGCGGATTTTCAACTGCCACGGGTGAGCCGCGGCGCCGCAATCGGTGACTTCGACAACGACGGTGATCTGGACATTCTTGTGAACAACTGCGGCCAGCCACCCCAATTACTGCGCAATGATGGCGGCAATGCGAACCACTGGCTGGAAATTTTCCTTATCGGTACAAAATCGAATCGCGACGGTGTAGGCGCGAGGGTGAAAGTGTCGGCAGGAGAACTCGTTCTTTACGACCAGAAGAAAGGCGGAATGAGCTACCAATCTGCTCAAGATCCACGCCTTCATTTTGGCCTGGGGCAGCAAGCCTCCATAGACTCAGTCGAAATTATCTGGCCGAGCGGAATAACCACAAAATTGCAGAAGCTAAAGAGCGACCAGATCATCACGGCCAAAGAAGGCGTGGGATTGGTCGAGCGACCGTTCCCGCGTGTTCGAGAAAGATAAAAGCCATTCCGGCTGCGCGCGCTAGTCAGCGATGGTTGGGCGGATTGTCTTGGCTTCCGCCGCCATAACTCATCTTGCGGTCTCCCGGCGCAGATCGAATTCGTTCGGCCTGGGCCGCGTTCAACTTTTCAAGCACGGCGAAGGCTTGTTGCGCACGCAGCGAATCGCCGCGCCGTTGATAGGCTTTTGCTAGATTCGCGTAGATCGACGGCTGACTGGGCTGCATTTGCCGTGCTTTTTCCAGGTGCTCAATGGCATCATCCAGATGTCCACCCGCGAGATAAATCTGACCCAGCGCAATCTGCGCTGTCGCATCGTTCGGACGTTCATTCACAGCTTTTTCCAACGCCGACTGCGCTTCGTTGAAACCAGATTCGCTAGGTGCCACGCCGGAGCGAACCAGCGCCTCACCCAGAATCGTCAGCAGAATGGGATTGTCGAAACCGTTGCTGACTCCATCGTGAGCAATCTTCACTGCGTTTGTGATATCTCCGTCGAGCAGGGCTTCATGAGCCGCCGCGACGTAACCGATGTCGTTTCCTTGTCCGAATTTGCTGGCCAACTCGAAATCTGCCTTCGCATAATCGAACTGATCGAGTTGCGAAAGGAAGACTGCACGCTGGTAGTGAAGCCGCGCCGATTGTAAAAGATTACGCAGTCCGATATCGATGACCTTAAGGCCGAGTACAAAATCCTCGCGTTCCGCGCATGCATCGGCAACAAGCAGATAAAGTTTTTCATTCTGCGGCGTAATCGTTGCCGCTTTTTCGAGAGAAGCCAGTGCTTCTTTCTCCTGCCCATTTCCTATATACGCCTGCGCCAGCAGATTCTCTACATCAGAACCTCGTGCTTTGTCGTGCAAGGTTTTTAGAATCTCGATTGCCTTGTCGAACTGATTGGTGCCTACATAGCAAAGCGCCAGATTGAATCCAGCAGCGTATTCCTCGGAGACTCGCCCGTAGGCGGCTTGCAAGTGTGGAATCGCATCGGCAAAGAGTCCTTTGCGGGTGAGCGCAGTTCCCTTGCGCAATTCATCTTCAGCCTGCGAATTCGCTGCAGAGGGAGATTTTTCCTGCAAGGTGTTGATATGAGCACTCTGGACTGACGACAATTGCATCTTCCCGATGCTCTGCGCGCTCGCGGGATGTAAGAACAACCCAAACAGCAGCACTGCTATCGAAGCGGTCGCTTTGAAAATTTCTTCCATAACCCAACAACTGCGCCACGATAGGATTGCTTACTTCCACTTTCCTTCCCCTTCGACGATCGTAATGTAGCGATCAATGGGAAGACTAGTGAAGCGCTCCTTTTTACCGCTGGGCTGAGGCCATTCGACCTCCAGCCAATCGATCTTCATTCGTTTTCCGATTCCCAAAACCATCCGCGGATCGTGCGCCGAGAGATAACTTCCGCCGCCTACTTTAAATTGATGACGCTGAAAATCTCCAGATTGGTATGTGATCTTGGCCCCGATTGCGTCGATGTTCGCCTTCGTTCCCACCAGGCGCACGCCCAGCCAGTGATTCTCGTGCCCGGCATTGTTTTTCAGGAGAACCGGTGCGGCGTTATTCTGCGACACTAAAACGTCGATCGAACCGTCGTTGTCGAAATCTCCCAGAGCCAGGCCACGTCCAGTAAGTGGCCTCGAAAAAATCGGACCGCTCGTCTCACTCACATTCTCGAATCCTTTGCCGGTGTTGCGAAACAGCAGCATCGGTTCACGAAACGTCACACCTTCAATCATCTTTTCTACTTCGTCATCCGGGTGTCCGTTGCATAGAAGCAAATCGATGTTGCCGTCGTTGTCGTAGTCGAAGAACTTCAATCCCCAGCCGCTCATCATACGAGTAGCCGCGCCGATACCGTTGGGATTGGCAACATCGGTAAAGACCTCGTTCTTGTCATTGTGATACAGCGAGTACATCTCATGATCGACGTTGGCCTCGAACAAATCGATCCGGCCATCTTGATCGTAGTCAGCGGCGTCGACGCCCATCCCGGAGCGCGGTTTACCGAATGCGCTCAAGCTCACTCCCGCCAGCATTCCGATCTCCTCGAACTTCCCTTTGCCGCGATTCGCGAACAAAAAGTTCGGGACGGTGTCGTTCGTGACATAAAGATCCATTCGGCCATCATTGTTGATGTCGGCAGCGACAACTCCCCATGCCTTTGCTAGTGGCTGCGAAATCCCCGATTCATTGCTCACATTCGTGAAAGTTCCGTCCCCGTTATTGTGAAACAGCCAGCACGGCATCGGATCGTAGATAGTCGGGATGCAGTAGTGGCGTTCGCCAGTGACCGTGTCGCCGCAGAACTTCAGCTTGGTTTTGCTGTAGTCGACGAAACGGCACACGAATAAATCCAAGCGGCCATCATTGTCATAGTCGAACCAGACGGCGCTGGTCGCCCATCCGGGCGCAGAGACGCCCGCTTTCGCGGTTACATCCGTGAAGGTACCATCGCCGTTGTTGTGGTACAGGATACTGTTGGGATATTGCGTGACGTAGATGTCGGGAAAGCCGTCGCCATCGTAATCGCTGACGGCCACGCCCATGCCGTAAGCGTTTCCAGCCACGCCTGCTTTTTGCGTCATGTCCGTAAACGTTCCGTTGCGATTGTTGCGATAGAGCGCGTTACGCAAAGGTTGCGTCGGCTGATAAAAATCGCACGGGCCGCTGTTCACCAAATAAATGTCCATCCAGCCATCGTTGTCGTAGTCGAGAAAAGCGCAGCCGGCGCCAACCGTCTCCGGTAAATGCGCCATCGGCGATCTGCCATTCACGTGTGCCCAATTGATGCCACTAGCGGAAGTGGGAATCTCTTCGAATGTTGGTAATAAGGTTGGCTGTCCGCCACGAGGTGCTCGCGCAAAGATAGGTGAAGACAAAATTCCTGGGACGGTAAATGCGCTACCAATCCCAGTTAAGCCGAGCAGTTGAAGAAATTGCCTGCGTGAATCACCCACACACCTGCTCATCAGTGAGCCTCGCGCGGCGCTTTCGTGGCAGTCTCTCGCTGCAGCGCGAGCTCTTTATCCGCATCTTGTTTGCGGCCCGTTCTAGCGTAGGCGGTTGCCAACTGGTAATGTCCAGCAGGATCGCCAGGTTGCCGTTTCACATAAGTTTCGAGCGGAGCCACTGCATCGGCAAACTTCGCTGCCGAGTTTAGTGACATTCCCAGAGCGAGGTACGCCTCGTCGAAGCTGACATCGTCATGTGTTGCCTTGGAAAATCGCGCAATGGCTTCATCCCACTGGCCGGCCTGACGCGCGGTTTCTCCCAGCATGAACTCCGCTGATGCGTTATTGGGGTCGACCTTTAACTCCTCCTCGAACTCTTTCTTCGCACTGTCCTCGTCAGGCGGAGTCTTCGTTATGAAGATTCGGCCAAGTTGATAGTGAATGCCGTGCCGCTGAGGATCATGCTCTAGAATCTTGCGGTACTCTGTGGCCGCCCGGTCCCAGTCGCCGTGCGATTCATAAGCTTCAGCCTCAAGCTGCTGGGCCTGCGCGGAGTTCGGAGCGGTTGCCGCCAGTTCTTGCGATGCGCGCGAAGCCAGCTCAGAATAAAAATGAGTGGTCATGTAGAGGACTTCAGGATCGTGCGGGAAGTCGCGATTGAGTTCCAAAAGAGCTCCGACCGCTGTTTCGGTTCGTTCCAAACTCATGGCGCAGCGAGCAATCGCCATCGCTAGGCGGTATTTAATGTCTTTGCTGGAAGTTTGCGCTGCTGCCTTCTTTAATGCAGGCAATGCCTCGCGGCAACTACCCATGGCTGCAAGATTGATAGCGCGCTCCGCAGTGGTTGGAGCATCCGCTCCAGAGACTTTCGGGGACTGCTGGGCAGGTGACCACACACACCACAACCCGCATGCAATTGAAATCAGAATCCCAATGCTGGATCTTCTAAACATGACAATTTCGATCCCGGTCGTTGTTGCGCGAGTATATCGCGCCATCTCTTGTGCGGAGATTCTCAACAAAAGCGCATGGGCAAACCATTTCCCGAAGAAACTTTCCAATAGTGTATACAATATCCTTAATCAACTCCGCCGCTTGAATATCGCCAGGAGACCCTCATGACGCAATTTTCCCGCCGCCATTTCATGACTACCGCTGCTGCCGCTGCCAGTTCGACTTTTTTGTCACGGGTTTCAATGGCGATGCCGCAAGATCCCGTCGTCGATGCAAAAGGCGCAAAGGTGGACAGCAAGCCATTCAACGGCGAGAAGGTCCCATGGAAAGCGCGCCCGTTTCCCATGAAGAACGTGCGTTTGGGCGAAGGCCCATGCAAGATCGCGATGGAAGCGGACCGGCAATATCTGCACTCATTACCTCCAGATCGTCTCTTGCATACTTTCCGCATCAACGCCGGCATTCCTTCTTCCGCGCAGCCGCTCGGAGGATGGGAAGCGCCCGACTGCGAACTGCGTGGCCACTATGCCGGCGGGCATTATCTCTCCGCATGCGCGCTGATGTATGCCAGCGCAGGAGATGAAGAACTCAAGAAGAATGCCAGCACCGTCGTCGCCGAACTCGGTAAATGCCAGGCTGCACTGAAGAGCGGATACCTCAGTGCGTTCCCCGTCGAGTTCTTCGACCGTCTGCGTGAGCGCCAGAGAGTCTGGGCTCCTTTCTACACCGTGCACAAAATTATGGCCGGGCTGCTCGACATGTATGTCTACTGCGACAACGAGCAGGCGCTCGACATGGTTCAGAAAATGGCAGGCTGGACTGCGGGCTATACCGGATCGCTTAGCTACGAACACATGCAGCGTGTACTCGGCACCGAATACGGCGGTATGGGCGAAGTGCTTTGCAACTTATACGCCGTCACGGGCAAAGACTACTACCTCGATGCGGCTCAGCGCTTTGACAAGAAAGCGTTCTTCGATCCTCTCGCCGCGCACCGTGACGAGCTCAAAGGATTGCACGTCAACACGCATATTCCGCAGGTTATCGCTGCGGCACGATATTACGAACTGACCGGCGACCGCCGCTATCGCGATATCGCAGAATATTTTTGGGATGAAGTGGTCAGCGAACGCTCCTACTGCACCGGCGGAACCAGCAATGGTGAGGGCTGGACCAGTGATCCGGGCAAACTCTCGACCGAGCTCAGTACCAACACCACCGAGTGCTGCTGTGCCTACAACATGATGAAGCTGACGCGTCATCTTTTCGGCTGGTCTCCCGATGCTCGCCTCATGGATTACTACGAGCGTCTGCTCTTCAATCATCGCCTGGGCACAATCAATCCGGAAGACGGCACCATGATGTATTATCTGCCGCTCGCCTCCGGCTATTGGAAGACATTCGGTAAACCCTACGACGCGCTGTGGTGTTGTACTGGAAGCGGGTCGGAAGAATACGCCAAGCTTACCGACACTATCTACTTCCACGACGACGAGTCGCTCTACGTGAATCTCTATGTAGACTCGCAACTGGAGTGGACAGAGAAAACGCTGCGACTAAAACAGGAGACCCGTTTCCCCGAACAGCAGGGAACCACGATCACAGTTCTCGCCGGAAGCCCTGAGCAACTCGCAATCAACCTGCGGATTCCATATTGGATACAAAACGGAAGTGTGAAAGTTAATGGAACTGTTGTGCCGGCATTCTCGAGCCCAAGCAGTTATCTCACTCTCAATCGCGTCTGGAAATCCGGCGACAAGATTGAACTTAGTTTGCCAATGGGCCTGCACATCGATCCCATGCCAGACAATCAGACTATTCAGGCCGCGATGTATGGGCCGCTTGTCTTGGCCGGGCGCTTCGATCCGGTCACGAAAGAAATGACTTATGGCGACTACGAGCCGAAGGCCGGGGATCAGAAAAAAGTTCAAGACATTGTCGCCGATGCCAGCAAACCCACCGCCTGGATCGAGCCAGATGCCAAACAGCCCCTTTTGTTCCATAGTGTGGGGCAATCTCAGTCGCTGACCATAGTGCCCCTCTACCAGATCATCCACGAGCGATACGCTGTGTATTGGAAGGTAGACAACAAAACCGCATGAATACGATTACACGGATTGGATTGGAGGGACGACCACGTCATCGTAGCCGAAAAAGATTCTAGATTGCCTTGTTACGCAAAAGCGCAAAAAGTGCATCAGTGGGGCGTAACTAAGTACATGTTTTCGAGTGAACTGGCGGAGATAGAGAGGGATTCGATTACCACCACTTCTCGCGAATCACAGTGAAACATACACTTCCGCAATAATACCCTGTGATTCAGTGGTTTACAAGCGATTTCCAACTTCGGTTCTAGTTGTCTACAGTTTCTCCAGTCGATTGCAATTCCGAACAAAACGGTATCACTAGTATCAGTGCGGAGCGACGGCTTCATTGCGCGGCAGGAGCAATATCGATGATTTTCGCCGCGACTTGGGCACTCTGTCGCGCGAATCCCAGGTAGCGCACCTCCACATTGCGCTCTTGGCAGAATTCCATGAATGCTTTATATTCCCCTTCGGACCAGCCTGGATAATTGAAGAATTCATCGAACACAATCACAGTGCCAGCCACTATCGCGTTTCCCAGAAGCTCAAAGACGGTCCGCGTTGAACTGTAGAGATCGGCATCCAAATGCAGGAAAGCAATCTTTTCCGGATGCTGCTTGCGAAAGACCGGTATCGTATCTTCAAACCATCCCTTGTGCAGTCGCACGTTAGGACGCACCTGAGGTAACGCATCCAGGCGAAACGTTCCCTTCTCATGGCCTTGCTTCCAATCTTCTGGCAGGCCCTCAAACGAATCGAAGCCGTGAACTTCTGCTGTAATCAGAGGTGCAATGAAGTTGATCGTTTCCCCGCGGTACACGCCAAATTCGCAATATAATCCCTGAACTTCAATCTGCTCGATAGCTGCTTTCAGCAAAGCGAACTTGTCCGGATAGCTCTTCGCCATCCTCATGTGCTGGTTGACGAACTCGGCGGATTCCTGTGCTGCCTGGAACTGGCGTGCAAATTGGATATCCTTCGTCGCTTCGGAGAGCTGTCGATTCAGGTGATACCGGATGCGACGCTTTACCTTCTCTTTAAACGCCCGAAAGATGTCCATTCCTCTCGCATTTCTCAAAGAGCCACAGTAGCGCCGGAGGATCGATGCGGTTCGACGATTTGGTCCTGTGTTAAGGCGGACAAATCGCCAACGAAGTGCGCGACTTTCCGTCAAATAGGCCCTTGATTCGATCAGATTGTATTCTCGCTCTTAAATGGGAGGTGATTGAAATATCCCTTTTCAAATAATCTCCTCACCGCTGCCTCCATGTAGGCACGGGTAACCCTCGGGATCACAATTAGCCCGGGTTCCGCTATAAAAGCATCTCCGGACTTCATATCTGAGTCCAGATCTTGTGCGAGCCTAATAGGATCGTAAAAGAACACGCTTACACGTTCTCCGCTTGGCAGCTCGACGACTCCAATTCCACACCATCCCTTCTGCTCCACCTCAAAGGCAAGACGTTCCGTGAAATCTTCCCTGAATAGCAGCCGTGGAGCATTCATGGATACCGTATCCTCCCGCTTGGTTATTTAAATTTGACCTGGCCGGCAAGCTCGTTGAAGCGTTCTACTGTCATTGGCTCACGCGGCACCAGTTCGTAGTGACCCGGCCTGCCGACTTGTTTTATCTCAAGTTCGGATGGAACCGACGACTGATCGATTTCGTGCGCGCCGCCGAACTGATCCAAGCCCGACGGATCGGAATTCAATGAGATGCCGTGACCCGGTTTGACTAATCCTGTATTCTTATCGATTCTCAGATCGATGTCGGGACGGCCTTCCATGCTGGTCCCGCCACGATACAGATTGGAAGGACGCGCTCCAGGAATGACGGGAGTAGCGGCGGCAATCATAGCCTTGACTTCAAGCTTCGAATTGATATCTCGATAATCGTCTATGATTTCCTTATTTGATTTTCCGCTGAGGAGAGCGGCCGCTGATTTGCCGTTTATTGTCACACCTCGCTTTGTCAAGTCTGCTAGCGCATTTTGAGCATCCTGTTTTAAAGCATCGTTTAAGTGGGCATTGTCCACCCAGTGTCCATACTTGAACCAGTTTTCAAATTCCTCCCACCAATGCCCATCAACATCCGCTCTAGACATTGGATTGTTTCGCACATATGAATACCGATTGAGCGTTTGCGGATCGGACGGATCAGAATACGGAAGTGGGGCTATTGTATTAGACCAGTCGGGGGTCATGAACCTGCCGAGGCTGCTGCCGTAGTAGCGGGCGCCGAACATATCTAAGCCACTCTCGCTGTCCCGTTCTTTGCCGGTGAACTTGTAATGGTTGGGATCGCTGCCAATACTGGCAACTAAGCCTCCGTAGGGGTAGTAATAGTACTGCTGCTCGATGTTTCCGTTGGCGTCAGTAATCACGCTGGCCGATCCGAGATGGTCCGAGAAGTAATAGTGCACCGTTCCGCTGGGACGGTCGATGCGGGCGATGCGTTGACCATTGAAATAGACGTACTCCTCGTTGATGGTTCCGCTGAGAGAAGTCTCGGTCAGTATCTCCCCACCCTGACCGAACCAGTACTTCGTTCCCGATGATTTTTCCATCCGCACTCCATCGGCATCGTAGTAGTAGGTCACTCCCGCATCGGTAGAGATTCGGTTCTCAGCATCGTACGTGGGCTGGTTCCCATTCCCGTCGTTGGTCACGTTGCCCGCAGCATCGTAGGTCATACCGATGCCGCTCAACTGGTTTTGGGTTGTCGCAGTTGCGCTCAACAATTCGGTGTGGCAAGTTCCCATTCCAGATACACCAGAACGGTTGGTGAGATTGGCCCAGGCATCGATGCCCGAAGTGGACGGAAGCACACCAGGCGCGGTTGCTGTCGCAGAATAGGTCTCGCCCCAACAATTTGCGCTGGTTGTGTTCACTGTATGTGCTTGCGCAATTCGGTTCAGCGGATCATAAACGTAGGCCGCACTACGCGTCGAGTCAACATTATTCAGGACTTGATACACGTTGCCGTTGTCGCCGCTGGTGTAGGCACTGAAGCTGCAAGGTCCGCTGCTGATCGCAACGCCCGAGTGAAAATCGTAGCAAAGGCTGACAATTGGGCTGGAACTTGTAGAGGCTGACAACAGAATTGGCTGTAAGCGCTTGTTGTACGTGTTCGACGTAATAATCCCGCCAAAACCGCTGGCTGGGCCGTTGTCCATGCTGGCAAGAGCGCCCTGAGGAGCATAGGTTGCCCGAGCGGCTCCGCTGGACACATAGAGGTTGACGGAGTCACTGACCCCGAGCGGACGCCCGGCCCCGCCCAGTGTGTAGGTCAGCACATCTCCACTTGGGTAAGTTAGTGTATGGAGCGAACCGTCTAAATTATATGTGTAGCCGGTACCGTAGTTAGGTTGGGTTCCTGCTCCTGCATTGATACGCTGCTCCAGCAGCGGACGGCCCATCGCATCGTAGCTCCAACTCACACCGCTTTCTCCGGAACATGTGGCCGAGCGTCGGCCAATAAGATTGGTTGGTGAAGTAATGTTCGGGGGCTTTTGCCCGCACGCGGTGAATGCATTACCGTCATAGCTATATTGCTCCGGTGACAAAGTGAGTCCCGCGAATGTTTTTTCCGTAAGCCGATTTGTAACATCATAGGAATAGTTCGTCGTCACTGTAGCCGTTCCTGTTTGGTTTGGTTTTGGAGCGACTTTGCTCGACAGATTGCTATTGAGATCGTAGCTATAGGTGACAGCTCCCGACTCAGGATTCGTCGCGGAAGTAAGGCGAGCGAGAGAATCGTAAACGAAACTACGAATGCGGGCGTTCGCTGAGTTACTACCATTTTGCGTAACATTAGTAACATTGTTCAGCATATCGTACTGATAAGTTGTTTGGAAGTCATAGCCACTGACGTTTGGCGCTTCCCACACTGATGTGAGCCGTCCCAAACCATCGGTTTGGCTGGTTCGCTGGCTACCGATTTCATTTGTCTCGGTAATTTGGTTTCCACTGTATGAAATGAAGGTATCTCCTGCCGGTGCGCTTGCCGGACAGGAGGTGGGGGCAGCTGCAGAGTCTGGCCGCACGATAAGGCACGTACGACCCAGAGCATCGTATAAGGTGGTCGTGATGCCATACGTCGAATCGCTCGAACTGCGATAAGGATTTGTAACGGTGTATGGACGGCCCAACCCGTCATAACTCGTAGTCGTAAAGGTTGCTCCATCGGGGTCCGAAACGAGTTCGGTCTTCACAACGTGCTCCATGCCATCCATCGTTGCTATGCCAATCTTCCATCCCGTCGGAAGGGGAGGCGTAGCGCTGCAGGTTGCTCCCGCCGTGCCATTGATGAGTTGACAGGTCGTAACGGTTGGAGCTGGTGCGGCATCGTTATAACTGTATTCTGTCTGCCCACCGTCAGGATAGGTCGTTAGTGTGGGCCGAGCGAATGTATCGTTGTAAACATAGGTTGTGCCAGGTCGACCCGCATTGATGTCGTTCTGATTCTGTGATGCTGTCAGTTCACTGCTGTTGTAATCATAGGTGAACTTCTCGACATGCCCCAGAGGATCAGTGATCTGCGTCAGGTAGGCATCAGTGTTGCCACTGGGACTGTACGGGACATTCGAGCCGCTGGAGAGAACCGTGAAGTTGTTGCTGTACGAATAGGTCGTCTTATGACTTGTGCCGCTCATATCGGCACAAGCAGCGTTGCCGCACGGGTCCGTCATGCTCAGAACCTGGCCGGTCTGGTCATATGTGTACGTTGTAACCGCGTTAGAGCAGCCAGACTGTAAGCACTTCACAGTCTTAGTCGTGAGGTTGCCGCGATTCGTATAACTGGCAGGATAGTTCGTGTCGTCATGGCCCGTCGCCGTGACGGGCATGATGCCATTGGTGCCGTAGCCGTCGTAGACATAGTCCGTTTCCGCAACTTCGTTCGACCCTGTACACGTCGCAGCCTGACAGACAATCACATCGGATGGGCGATCTAAGATCGAGGGTTTAGACGGGAATATTTGTGTGCTCGCAAACGAGGTATAGTCCTCGTGCGTATGCTTCAGAAGTACGCCCACAGCCCCCTGTCCATAATCGTATTCATAGTCATCGCCCAGAACGGCAGCGCACTCACCGGACTGATATTGAGTGCTCTTCCCGGCGCAGAGATAAACAGGGTTCGACTGTTTTGTCAGCCCGCCGGGTAAAACAGTCGTGACGGTTGGTTGCAGTTGAGGGTCGACGAATGTCTTGTTCTCGGTCCGCAAGAGCGACCCATTCGTGTCGTAGTACGCGACCGATTGTTCGATTTCGGTAAATGCGCCGTACGTCCAAGTATTGTCATTCGGTTGCAGTGGAATAGAATATGGAATGTATTGATAGACCGTCTGGTAACTTGTCGTGCTGGGATAATTGGGATAGGTCGTCACAGTGGTTGTTTTTGATGTCCACGTTGGCTTATTATTTATAATCTGCCACGTCGTTTGATAGACGAAGTGCTGATGCAATACCTCATGGACGCCGTCGAAGCTAACGTATCGATCTGTTACGGCCTGAGTGTCGTGCTGTTCGCGACAAGTCGGATTAGTTGGTCCGGAGTTTTGCGTTAGCTGGTTGACCTGGTAGTAATCTACGCTATCACCTAAGGGACTATTTCCCCACACATAACGGACATACCCACCAGTAGGATAGTAGATATATGAGAGAAGTCCCGAGACTGCATCATACGAAAATGCATATGCCTGTTGATTTGGTAGTTTTATGTTCGTGATCTCAGGCAGCGTTGCAACATATGTGCCATTCCCTCCCGCACAACCCGTTGGGTCTTGTGGCGCTAGGTTTGTAACCACGGCGTTATAGGGCCAGTTGGAGGAGCTTTGCCCCCAAGTAATTTGGTAAGGCGCAAGAAGTCCGGAGACGCTGATTGTATTACCACTGGTACCAAACCCAGAGGAAGACAACTCGGTACGGCCAAGTGTATCTGTGATGGAAAACGCACCGCCACCGCTGTCGGAAATGGTCACCCTGTCTCCATTGCGATCCTCTATCTGATAAGGAAGCGAGGAAAAACTCGCGTTGGGGTATTGACCGTTATTGTGATACACGTCATTGAATGAATAAACAGTTCCATCCAGACCTGCAACCGTCACAGCAGTTGGCTGTGTGCCAGTCTCGGCGACAGCGGTAGACAAGTAGTTGGTCTCGACCCCGGAGACGACATTCGGTTTGGGTCCTGTGAGCTGACCATCAACGCCCACACCAGGAAGGCAGAAGTTTGGTGGGAATAACGGTGATGCCGTTGACAACCCGAGACTATGGAACGTACCTGCAAGATCCGTAAAAAGGAAATCTGTGTAGTAATAAAACACTTCACACTCGTCCGGCGGGCTATCTGGCGGGGCATATTGGTGTACGTTTTGCATCAGGTTCAGGTGCGGCATAATATATGTCCATCCGCCCTGCGCAAGGTAGCTAAGATTGTCAAAGGGCTGGTTGGGGGACGAGAGAAAGTGATGCTCGTCATTCGAGTCGTACCCGATCGAGAAAGGCACTGTGAGGCCGCGACCTGGGGGCACAGGCAAATTGATGCGTATGCTCACCGATCCCGTCGCAGGGTTTACAGTTTCATTCAATAGATTGACATAATCGTGCCCGGCACCTGGGATTGGAGGCGCTTGATCTCCGGTCACGGTGGTGACTTGAGCCTCAGACACTGAGGAAAGGAGAACCAGAACGTAGATGAAGGGGAGAGAACTAGACAAGATCGCTTTACCGACGAAGCGAGACTGCATATTGATTCCTCCACAAATCAATCTGTAGCTACTTATTGATGTTTGGACACCGGGACAATAAGGACGAGTTGCCCGATTTGGCGAATTATTGTCCGAAAGGCCGCAGGCGCAATTTCTGGATGAATTTCCATGAACAGGACATCACTTCCTCCTTTAGGCGAAACGGTTCGCAGACAAATGCCGTTCTTCGGCACTCAACAGCTAATGTTGGTCGAACCGCAAACGCACACTTATGCTCGTTCGCACAACACGTTAACACTTCAAGGGGAAGCAGCGAGGAAGGATTTGCGGAACTGAGAATCCGCCGCTCTAACTGGCCGACCCTGTTCGCTGATTGCGCGAGACTTTATGCTTGCCAGCCTGTGAATGTCAATGAAAAAGTTGATGAATCTTACAACGTTTTGAAACGTTAATCACATACGGGCGTACTGGCAGTGCGAGTTGGTGGCGACGGCGGGAACGCGCGCGTGTGGGAAGTGCGAGGGGTTGGGGAGCAGGACTGTCGGGTGGGACGAAAATGTTAAGGCCCGGTGCCTCACGTCCTTAGCGATAAGGATTGAGAGGCAGTTTTGGTCCGGGCCGTCAGATTGCGGTGAATTCTACCACGCTATCAAGGAAAGCCGACAATACAGAGGCATGATGATACTGCGTCGATAGTCTATGAACTAAGCAAGGTTTCAAAAAATTGTTTTCGACAGGGCTACAGGAAAGACGGGGTGACACTTGACTGTAGCGAGAGCGAACGGAACTCCGAAGAAGTACGTGCTTGACTTTCGTAGAGCTATCTGGAACACTGAACCAGAATGAGCGGGTACTCTACGCGGCAAGCTGCGAAAATCCTTGGGTTGAGCAACTCGGCGTTGAGCCGGTACATTGCCGCCAAGAAAGTACCGGCTCCGAAAGCTCAAGTGATTGGCGGCGCCGAGATTCGTTCCTGGACGGATACCGACATCGAAAAGGTTCGCAAACTCCTGCCGAGAATTGCTAATGGCAGGAAAACGCGCTACCAGAAACAGAAGAAGCGAAAGAAGAACACGCCGTAACCAACGGGCTTTACCCGGTGCGGAAACACCGAGCAAAGCCCTAACCACAGTCGCCTATAAAGGAGGCAACAAATGGCTGCAATTGACCTTATCGGCTTTACGATTTGGGTGCAACTCGGCATCCAGCAAGTTCCCCCGCGCTATAACCCACGCCGTTCCAATCTGTCGCAACAACCAGCGTCCAGCGCGGGAGGCAGCTATGAACGAAACTAGCACTCCGTTAATCTGGAAATCCCTTCCTACAAAACCGCGAGCGTATGAAGCGCTCCATCTGCTGAATCGCTGTTTTGAAGCGACTCTCTTGAGCTTGGAACGATTAGAAAGTCTTGGACTATTCCGGCTGGAATATCTGAGCGCATTCAAGGTGAAGTTGGAACACCTTCGCGCAAGGGCGCACGAAGAATTGGTCGACAGCCTACAGCAATACGAGATGAAAGAGACGTTCAACTTCGAGAAGATGGAACGGGATTGGGAAAAGCAGCGCGGAGACCCGGATGATGTGTTCATGGAGGCAAACGAACGCGAAGAGGAGATCAAGAAACAAATGAGAGAACTGCAACACAGTTTGGAATTGCGGCGGCCATCGCGCAAAGCCCGGAAGAGGCGGCAATCCTAGCTCTGCGTGGGTCAAGGCTATTCGCTGCCAGTTTCGTTACGAGATCGAACTAGGATGAGCCTAGAGCAAGGTAAACTTTGCTCAGAGGAAACGCACTTTAGTGGAATCAATACAGTCACTGTTACCTTAGCCTCTTGCCGGGTTAACTCCTTTTCAAGATGGCAATTCGTGGAGGAAGGCAGTCACGACCGACTGACGCGGAATGCCAGCGCTTTGCTGAGCAATTCGCGGACATGATTCTCGATCCGAAACGGCCCTGGCTCATTCAATATTTGTTGGTCAAAGGATTTGAGACCGTGCCTACTTGGGAAGAGTTGGAATCTGACGAATTTGCTCTGACCATTTTGGGCAACTGCAAGAAGAGTCTTGGCTCTGGGAAGCATGGCTCTATGATGCTCTTTGGGAACGCGATCGCGGGAAGCTCGTGCCGTACTTCAAGAAACTAGCCATTGATGGAGGACTGAGTAAGGACCATTTTGAGAGATTGCTTGCTGTTGGAAAATCAAGTGTTATAAGAGAGTCGCTTAAGAAACTGGGCAAGCGTTTCAGTTTTCACCGTGGACCAAAAGCAAAACTGCCGGTCTGGAGATATGCTGAAATCCACAAAGTTGCCGAGATGCTAAGGCCAGCTATTCAGAAATTTCTTGAGCTGGATCGAAGTACGAGTCGCACTTCCTCCGAAGTCCTAAAATTCCTACAAAAAGATTATCCGAGCGCTTGTGACTTCTTGCTCAAAAGAATCAGAACATTCCAGAAGCCCTTGCTGATCCGGGCCTGCTCAAGAGAGCGAAGAAGAGAATTCCCGCGCGGGTGCGAGTTCTGGCTGACGCAATCGCCGGGACCGATCACCAACTAACTTTCCAAACTTCAATGGAGCGTGTCCGCCAAGCTCGGCGACTGTCTGTCTATTCTTCTCCTCAGTAAATCTGCCAAGTATTCCTTGCTTTATCATTGACAGAATCCCTTCTCTTTTCGCCAACGATTAACAGCAGTGTTAGCGGAAACCATTTCCCGTCAAGATTCTCTACAGGAAGAAAACACGGAATGAAGGGAATCAAACTCTTTGAGAAGACACCGACAGAGACCACTTGGCTTCTTATCAAATTTCCATCAGCAGATTGATCGAGGTTTATGCACCAAGCGTTTTGATGAAGAAAGATTCTTGGAATCGTTCACTGTGATCTTGAACGAAAACTAGGTGTTTAAGTGCCGAATACAACGTTAACGTTGGGAGGTCACCAAAAGATGCAGTTTTTGCCCTGTTTGCTATGCACAGAGAGACTTGAAAGACGCAGAGACAAGAACGGGAAACCGTACTTCGTCTGCAATCCATGCGGTATTCAACTCTTCATTCGCAGGCAGCATGGAATTGCGTTGCTGGAAAAGCTCCTCCGCGATATTGCGAGGCATGAAATTCCTTTCCGGCATAGAGCGGAAGAAGTCCATAAGATTCAAGCTCTATTAACGGAAATAGACGGAGTGAGAAAGCAAATAAAACGCCTTGAAGCACAAAAGGGATTCTTCTTTCCCGATCAGGACAAGGCACGTGCTTGTGGTTTGCTGAAAACAAAACTTCAAAACTTATTCAAAGAACTTGAACAACTAGCAAAGAAAGATACGCCAAAGACGTTTTGACGGTTATTGCCAAGAAATCGTGCGGTAGAGGGTCATTACACACTAGCAGGATGCCATGACTAAACAAGAGGTCTTAGAAACCTTTGACAAAGCGAATCATTTCCTTCCGCCAGATGCGGTTTGTAGACAACTACGCGGATTTCATCATCGGAGTTCTGTCTACAGCTATCTTTCCCGTCTACACAAGCAAGGCTTGCTTAATCGTCAAGTGATTCATGGTCGAATTGCACACCAGATTACTCAACGCGGGATCGAGCGATTGCATTTCTTTCGCAACAAGCAAGGTTTGACTTCTCAAGAAATGCCGTATGTAGGGTTAATTGGAGAATATCGGCGGAAATGATGTCTCTAGCAGATCAGATCGAGAAGATCGGACGAGCCTTAACCGCCGAAGAGCTATCGAAACTGCTCTCCGTTTCCAGGGTGACGATCTTCAAGCAAGCCGCCGCCGGACGCATTCCCTCGTTCCGCGTGGGAACCTGCGTTCGATTTGATCCGAAGGCTGTGGCGAACTGGCTACGCTCGCAATGAAGGGCTTACGTGGATTTCCCTACGAAGATGCCGAAGCCGCCCGCGTCTGAGACCGGGCCGTGCCAGTCCTTCCGGTCAGCTTCTTAGCAGCGACGATTAGGCCATACAAGACGAGTGATGCTGCGACACCGATTCCAGCACCTTGTTGCATCCCTTGCGAATGCGCCACAGACTTGCCTTGTTTGGCGGCGGTAGAGTCTGCTTGTATCTGCTCTTGCATCTTGTCTTGTAGCTTCTTGATCTGCCCTTGCTGGTCTCCCACCAGGTTGTGCAAATCGGCGATCTGCTGTTGGAGGGGCGCTGTGGCTTGCGCAGACGCGAGTTCCTTCTGGCGATTGATGTAAAGTTGCGCCTCTTCTCTCTGCCGCTGTGCTAGTGCCTGCCTATAGTTCTTCCAGAGGTCGGCACACGTTCCCGTATTAAAGATTTGCGTACATGTCGGCTGAGGCGGAACTTGTGTGAGTTGAGTGGATTCTTCCGATTGCATAGCTTCCTCCGATGTTGTTGGTACGAACAGTACTAACAGTATCGTTGCTAGGAAAGAGTACAGAAGTAACGATAAATGGGAAATGGAAACCAATGGCAAGCGGACCGTGCAAGTCAACGTCAAGATGAGCACAGAGGATTTTGAAACCCTGAAGAAAGCGGCCAACACTCTCTGGCCGGACGCCATTCTGAGCAATTCTGGCATCATTCTCGGACTTGCCAGATTGTCGGCGAAAGGTATTCTCAAGAAAAAAGCAGGCGGACAACGCAAGCGATAGTGGTCGGAGCCGCCATAGCCCTGATCTTTTGGCGACTGAGGTATCTTCACGACGTAGCAAGTGCTCATCCGAAAATCTGATTCACTTTGTTCTGGACCTGAGCGCTTCGGCTCGGCTTCAAATAGCGCATCGTGCTTTCTATATCGGAGTGCCCAAGCCACTGCTGGACAGTCCGCAGATCACAGCGACCACGTTGCGAACGTGGCGCGAAACTTGTGTAGCCAGAAATTTTCCTTGTCCAGTTCCGCCCGTTCCGCGATCGCCTTTAAACAGTCGAGGAAATCCAACTTGGGCTTGCATCCGGCAGTCGGGAACACTAGGCCACATGTCTTATCAGGTTTTGCTTTCCACGATTTCAGTTTCTTAACCAGCTTGGCAGGAATCGGAATCTCCCGCTCCCGATAATTCTTCGGACTGAATCCGTATTCCGGTTTGTATCGGACTGTGACCGTGCTTAGCGTCAAGTTGAGGTCCGGCCACGCACAATGCATCACTTCTTGCTCTCTCATGCCGGTCATCAAGAAAAACTCATACCACAGCCGTTCTTCTGCACCGCACGCTTCAAAGAGTTCGTCCAGTTCTTCACGCTCGTAAACTTCCGGTTCTTCTTCCACGAATCGCGGCCAGTCGTTCTTGTCTACAAGTCCGCGAATCCCTTGCGCTTTGAGGAAGCCCATCACGTTGGCGAACTTGTTATGCACGCTGCGGGGAGCTTGTTTCTTCTCATCCCGCAGGAATGCCGAGAACTTGAGCAAGTCCCCGCGCTCAATCTCTTCCAGGTTCATCTTCTTGCAAGACTTGGTGAAATACTCCAAAGCCGTCGTGTAGGCAGCCAGCGTCTTGGGCTTCTTGGTGAGCTTGATTTCCTCTAGGTAGTCGGCGACAGTCGCGGCCACAGAACGCAATCCGTTGCCATTTTCCGGCAAGACGGAAACGCCATTGTTGATGGCATTTAGCTCGGCTTCCTTCCGCAGTCGCCATGCCGCCGCGTCCTGTGCGTCTTTGCCCACGGACAGACGAACTCGCTTCGCCCCTTCGCGCCATTCCAGGTAATACGCGCCTTCGGGATGCCGCTCTTCGTGGCCGTTCACTACAACGGCATCGGGCTTAACGCGGCCATTAGCCGATAACAAGACGCGGCAATACCGCATCCCATGCGGAGTTTGGACTCGTTTGGTGAGATTAACTTCCCGGTTCGCCATCGGTGATCCTCGCTGATTCAGGTATCAGTGTAGGTATCACCGACATGCAAGTGCCAGATAACAAAGGTAATGGCGGAGAGGGAGGGATTAACATCCACCGCCTTTGTTTTGCCATAAACAGTGGCAAATTTCTGCTTTAACTGCCAACGCTACCAGTCATTTGCGACCGAGCGCACCTGCATTTTACCAATATCGATGGAAAAATAAATAGGGCACTTTTTGGTAGCAATGGTAGTCACTTTCGCTGGTAGAGACCCACGTTCCGTCAGCCCATCCAGCGGTGACCCAGATTTGATTCTCGGTAGTTCTACAACAATCTTCACAACTGGCGAGAAATCTACGAGGTTTCCATCTAGGCTACACGAAACCTCAGAACGGCTTCAGCACGAAAGGAAGTCTCGATCGCATTAGGAGCGGATCGTGGTTGCAGAAACGAGTCGTGCCACGGCATACGAATGGGGGATCTTTTCTTGCTCTAACAAAAGCTGACCAAATTTCACTCTCATGTACGCGACATGCTCGTTCGCGGTCAACATAATAGTGTCTTCATACTTGGCTTCTCGGGCCGAAACTACGATTGAGGAGCAATCCTCGAGCGTTAAGTGATCCATCATAACGGTCTCAAGGTGAGGGAGGCCTCCACGTAACCGAGAGACAATGTGAAATCCATGCGTATCGATGTCACCCCAGTAGATCACGCGACAATTCTGCAACCATGTCAGAGATGCCAGGAGCTGAGCTGCACCTCCACCGCCCTTTGCGGCGGGACATGCTCTTCCCCCTCCGCTTCATGGGCGTCGCTGGGGAGAAATTACCCGGAGAAGCTACAATTTGCAAGCCGGAGGGAAGCGACTCCGGAACGTTGGGCGCCGGGGTGCAGGCGAATGCCTCGGCGGACCGATCCCGGCCACGCGCAGTGCGCGCATCATGAGTCAGCTGAGACGAAGGTTTCCCGAAAGCCCGTTTTGGGGACACGTATGCGACCTACGACTACGTGTCCAAGGGCTATTTGGCCCTCCCTCCGGTGGAACGGCTTGCAATCTTCTTAGCGGCAGGACTGTTGCGACCCCACCGGATTGCCCTCCATTAGCCCACTGGCAGAACAGCGATCTGCTGCTCGCGCTCGGAACTCTGGGATCTGACGCGTCCGGGGACGTTTTGAAAACGTCGCCGGGTCATGTTGGTTAGCGGCCTGCCCAGATATCAGTCGCCCCGTGGCCGGGGCTCATCAACCCAGTACTCAGCTGCTGTAGCTTTAGATGCTTCAAAAGGCACAAACGGCACGAGAACTGGCTGACCCGAACCCCTCTGCAGGACGGCCAGGCTTTGTCTGCGAGCGGAAGGCCGGCTCTTTTTCCGCGATGGGACGGTGATGCCAAGCCCACTTGGTTCGAACTCATGTCTCTGGGGGTGCGATCAAATTACGAAATATTCGGTTAGATTTTCGAGTGCCAGATCCGATGCTTTAGCGTTGTGGTCCCGGGGGCGGGAGTGTACTAAGGTGGTGCGCTGTGGGTGGGTTATCCAAGCATCAGCTTGACCACGAGTAAAATTCGCGTATGCCTCAGAGGGGCGATCGCAGCAAACGTCGTCGGCCGCGAAAGGGCTTTCCACATCCCGTCACGGGATATCTCGACGATTCGACGCACGACATGGTGTCGAGAGCTGCCGAACAGGAAGGTGAAAGCATTAGTACTTTTGTCGCACGCGCTGTCCAGGAACGCGCAGAAACCATCCTAAAGAATAAGCTGCACTCTAAGTAGTTGGAAAAGCTGCTACTTGGAAAGGGTATTTTGTTTCTTGCGTAATACATTGTTACAGTGTATTATGATGTACAAGATCGTATCTGACGACCCAAGGAGAAGCGATGAGTGCAAAAGCTGGATGCATCACAAAGGGGCGGCAGTACCGCAAATTTCCCTACGAAAAGGTGGCGACGCTGTGGGGCCAAGGTAAGACGATTGCGCAAATCGGTCACGCCATCAAGCGAGTAGACGAGGATAGCCCGACCGGCGACCTTTACCACAGCCTGCGCAACTTTCTCTACCGCATGCACCGTGGATACAAGAACAAGAGCGGCCGCACGGTTCGCCTTCCTCATCGTGTCCCGCAGCGCACGGTTCGTGCGGCACGGAAGGCCGGATTGCGAGCGTGGTAGGAGCACTCGATTGGCGAAGAAACTCCCCCTCCGCAATCGCGCTCCCGGGTTCTATCGAATCAAATACAAAGAGAAAACACCAATGCGGATCAAAGGCCAGAGAGCGTTGGTGAGAAACAAGGCCGTCATTGCCGACATTCGAAACATCTTGGTTATCGGCGACCTACACGTCGGCTCGATTTACGGCGTGCTGCCGCCGGATTTTGTCAGCTCAGATGGTGCGGAGAAACCTCAAAACGCCGGTCAGAAATACCTGTGGGATTGTTGGCAGGACATGAAGAGAAAAGCAGCCAAGTTCTTGATCGATTCCGTCGTAGTGAATGGGGATCTGATCGAAGGCAAACAACCCAAACAGAAGGCATCGGAGTTAACCCTCGTCGCTCCCAATGACCAGGAGTCCGCTGCGGTCTTTCTCATGCGCGATTTGCGAAATTGGATTGAAAAGAATACCGGCAGGCAAGTGCCATTCTTTTTCGTTCAGGGAACCGAATACCATGAGGGTCGTGGCGCTGAGGAACTTGAATCTATAGCAGCCCGAGTTCAGGGTGCCAACATCAATTCCAATTTCAGCGGGCGGTATTGCAAAGAAGTGCTGGATCTGGATATGGGAGGTACTGTCCTGAACTTTGCCCATCATGTTGGCGGTGGTTCAGGATTCACTCGCTCCGGAAGCCTTGATGCCGAGGCGCTATGGTGTCAGATCACAAGCAGCAAAGGGCAGGCGGTGTCAGCGGACCTTATTGTGCGCTCTCATCTTCACTTCTTCATGCATGTTGAGCACACAAATCGTCATGCCTTCCTATGCCCGTGCTGGCAGTTGCAGACACGCTTTGCACGGCACCGTAGCGCGTACAAGCTAATGCCAGATATTGGTGCGCTGATTTTCCACATCAGCTCGGACGCCAAAAAGCAGGGCGCAGATCCGATCGCTTTTACCAAACTGCTCTATAGATTGCCCGTTCCCCGCGTGAACAAGTTCGAGCGTGGGAAGAAACTTCGGGAAGCCGCATAGCGTGACCCTGACACCTCATTTTCGGTGTAGTGCAGATGTGGAGCGGTATTTTGCCTTTTTACGCGAGTTGATCCCCAGCACAGAGCCACCACCCGACCTGTGGGAGCTGATGGAGAGGATGAGCCGAACGGTCCAACAGAACGTTCCAGCGCCGCGGCGCCTTGCACCTGCACCGCACTTGGTAGAACTTCAGGTCTTTACCTCCGCGAGGCAACGAAACATCCGGCCCGCAATAGCGCTTGAACGGATCATTCCACTTCCGCCGGTCAGGAACACCAAGCTGCCATGTAGCAGAATTCGACCTACTCCAATTTCAATGACGGAATTGCTGCGGTCAAAGCGAGAAGGGAAATAACCGAGCGATGAAAAGGTACATTGCCAAACTGAAAAGCACGTCTGCAATTTCTTTCAGCCGCTTTCATGGTACGCCTAAGCTAAACGGCGAATCTGACGCGGACTACGAGGAGCGGACCTGGCGCGAACGTCTTCACAGCAATGCAAAGGGCAACGTAATGATTCCGCTTTTCGCTTTCAAGGGTGCGCTGGATTCCGCGGCTAAGTATCAGGGCAAGAAGATTCCCGGGAGACGAAACGCAACGTATACCAAGCACGTTCAGTCGGGTGTCATAGTCGAGAACGCGCTCGTGCTGCCGATCAAGAAACAAGAAGTCAAAGGCGAGTGGCGTTTTGTTCCTTCGGACGGAATGCCAGGTGGAGCACGAAGGGTGTTGAAGTGTTTTCCCGTTGTTCACGAGTGGGAAGGAGAAGTGTGCTTTGCGGTCTTAGATGAAACGGTCACGAGGGACGTGCTGGAGGAGTTCTTGGAGACTGCGGGTAATTTCGTAGGGCTCGGTTCGTTCAGGCCGGAAAATCGGGGAATCTGGGGACGGTTCCGGCTGCTTTCGTTGAAAGAAGCCAGAGCGAGCGCGTGTAGGGCCGCGTAGTTCACGAGTGCGACATATCAGCGAATGTTTCGGCCTGCTTGTCTGGACATGACAGGAAGCGACAGGTCGTGACTTGATTGGGCGTGACTTGACGACACAAGACAAGTAGGCAGGATTTGCAGTTCTCGATCGAATTCTTCGTGACCAGACCAGGCGGGATTTGGATGGACATGTCGGGATGCGAAGAGGCGAGTTCAGATGCGACAAGACGACCAATTGATGGCAAGCGAGAGAATGAGCCGGAGCGAAAGTTGCGGCATGGCGAAACGCGTAGCGGTGTTGCTGGTCCGCAACTTGTCCGAGGCTTTGCATGAGCGCCGAATCGAAATCGCGGATAGCGAACTCCACTGGTTGTTTCCCGAGCAATGCGAGGAGGCAGACGGAGGCATCCAATTGTTTCCTTCGCGGGCACCCGAACTGATGCAATACGCTCGGCGGAACAATTTCCACCCGTTGGGCATTGTCATTTTGGCCGAAAACGGAGATTTCTCCGACTTTATGAATGATGATGCCATCCCCGTGGGTGACTTGGATTTCGCCAAACACTTATTTCATCTGCACGCCCTGTTTTGGTGCTTCTGTTTTCCGTCCACGCCAGACCAGGACGCTCAGTCGTGAGCGATATTGAGGAAAAAGATCATGCGATCTCTGAAAAGCATGGTTGGTGAGGTCATCATCGCGCGTATTCCTGTCTTGGACGAGTACGAAATGTCGCTTGTGAAACTGCATGGAGTTGACGCGAACGGCATCTGGATCGAGAGCCAGGAGTTCACAGAGTCCGCAATGAAGAAGCTCAAGCTCACGACGTCAGGGACGACGCTCGTTTTGTTCGTTCCATACGCTGGCATCGACTTTGTCGTGGGATCAATCGATTCGCTGTCCCTGTCCGAAAGCGCGTTTGGCCTAGCCGGCAGTTGAGGCAGGTTTGGGAAAGCCCGAATCGACGGGGCATCATCAACCTTGGTCGGATCTTTCTCGTGCTGCAAATGCCAAACGCAAGTCGGACGCCAGATCTGTCCCGGGGCCGCTAGAAACACTCCTACCGTGAGCCTGTCAACGATCTAAACATTGATCTCCTGAAATTTCCGCAGGAACCATCGTTCCCACCTTTCGGCATACACAATTTCGTAAATTTTCCCGCTAACAAACCCCTATTACAGGGGCGTTCCGCGCCCTCAGAAATCACAACCGTGAGGTGCGTATGAACGAAGAAAAGCCACAGCCAGTCAGGTATCCGCTACTGGAGAGCCTGCTGGCGCAAATGAACCTGCCATTGAGGGGAACCTACACCAACCGCCGCGTTGCCGAGATTTTCGAGGTTTCGGTTCGAACGATTCAGGACTGGGTGCGCAGAGGGCAGCTTGCCTCCCGCAATTTGCCCGGGCGAGGAAAGTTCCTGTCCGAAGACTTGGAGAACTTGCTGAAGAACAGTGTGCGCCACAGCGAAACGGGGGCAGAAAGCGAATGATTTTCCTGCGTTATATCAACCGCAATTTACCTTACTTTCCTGATGCTGTAGCAACCTGCACATCTCTGCGGAGCGCTGCGCATTTTATATGGGTTCTCTAGCCGAATTTTGCCTACTTCTTTTCGGAGAGAACACATATATGAATGCACTTCCACAAACAATTGGCAATGAAACTGATACGAAGTTGTGCCGCTCTGCACCGCTTCTCCATATATCAGAGCAAAAGCTCCGCACCGTGAATGATCTGCTCGGAGCGCTATCAGGCGACAAGCAGCATGCCATGCTGCGCACCACGGCTGGGCACATCGCTACCTTCTTGAATGTGCCCGTCGAGAAGCTTGAGATTGATGCCCTCATTGGCATCGTCCCTGAATTTCGGGTCTGCCTCAAGCAGCAGCGCTACAAGCGCAATGCCGCAAATTCCTACTGCAACTACGCTGGCATGCTGCTGCGCAAAGCGAGACAGCTTGGATGGGTTGAATCCAATGCCGAAGTTCCGAAGGAATGGGCACAAATTCAATCTGCCACACACCATCTCAAAGGTGCCAGTGGCATCGTCAACTTTGCTATCCGCCGTGGTAAGACCCCCGCCACGTTTACCGACGATGACCTGAACAGTTGGGGCCAAATGATGCTCGCACAGGACAAGTGCTACGAATACATACATCGCCTGCCGCAGGATTTTCGGCGGGAACTAAACAAGGCGGGGCTTTCTGACAAGATTCCAGGCATCTTCCGCCATTGGAAGCCTGCGACTACCTACTTCGTGCCGCTGGGCAGCTTTCCTTTGGGGGTGCGGCAAGAAGTTGAAGAGATACTGCGGTGGAGACAAGCGCCCTACGTCCAGACACGGCGAAAGAAGCGCCTGCGTGCCATCAGCGCCAGAAATCTTGAGCACGCCATTACAAGGTTCTATGGTTTTCTAGTGAATATTCGCCCTGCGCTTGCGCCAGCGACACCTGCGGATGACGTTAGCAAACTCCGTTCGCTTTTGGATTTCTTTACGCCTGATAGAGTCAGCGCTTACGTTGACTGGCGGCTGAATCTGCGTAGAGGGAAAGGTCGCTCCGTGGTCGCCCAGCTTGGTGCAGTGTGCTCTGCCCTCAAAGAGTATCCGAAATACAAGGGCGTCGATTTCATTTGGTTCGACGATTTGCTGAGGGGAATTCCATATGAACCAGAGTCGAACCGCCGTGAGCGAAAGGAACGGAAGTATCTTCCTTACGATACGCTGGCACAAATCCCCGGGCGCATTCGTGCTCTGCGGAACAAATCAGCAAACAAAGCGACCGAGGAGGAGTTTGCTCGTTTACTCCACGATGAGCTTGTCATTCAGTGGCTTCTCATATTGCCGTGGCGGCAGAGGAATATTCGTGAATGCCGCATTGGACGGAAAAGTGACGGTGCCAATCTTTTCAGAGCTGAAATCGAGCAGTGGGATACCGTGGCAAAACCGAAGTGGGTGCAGGAAGAACTTCGTTCCAATCCACGGGCGAAGTTCTGGCAATACCACTTTCGAGAAGACGAGACAAAAAACGGTCGGGAAGTTCGCTCGATTCTTCCTCGCCGCCTTGTTCCTCTGCTTGAAGAGTATTTGGAACGGGCTAGACCGTTGTTGCTCGGAGGCACTGACCCCGGGACGCTGTTTCTAAATGAAGACGGTGCTCGCATCAAGGAAAACATAATCATCGCTCTTGTATCGAAGCTGACGCTGCGCTATGGCGGGCGACGGGTAACGCCGCACATCTTTAGGGACATTTGGGCCTACTGGTGGCTGTCCAGCCACCCAGAGGACTACCTGACAGTCTCAAAGAAACTGTGGCACAGGAATATTCAGACCACGCTGCGCATCTACGGCTGCAAGTTCGATGAATCGCAGGCAGATTGCCGAGTGGAGGAATGGTTAGATCCCTCGAATGGTGCTTAGAATCAAATTCGGAACTCAGACTGGGATCTCAGTAGCCTCCGAAGTGTTGAGCAAACTCTTGGATGAAACTGTTCAGCATTACACTCACCTCTGCGTGATACTCACTGGCGTTATTCTTAACCCATCACTACCGCGGGCGGCTTGATAACCAGGCAAGTTAGCGCAACGGTGGGTGCCGAACTCGAAGCAACCAACCTACGGATTATGAGATGTACTCTCCGAAGGAGCCGCCACCTGGATTCAATCACTTGCAGTCGAATCAAGTGATCTGAAATGGGATCGAATGTGCTCGATTGGTGCGGAACTGGCAACGCTTGTGGCAACGCGGAAAATATGACGATTTGAACCTCCGATCCCCTGGTCCCGAACCAGATTCCAGCTATTATTGAACTCTATTGAATCTTGTAGACCGCAATTGATTGCAGTGGAATGAGTTGGCGTTTAGCGCTGCCCAGTAATTGATCTTTGTTGAATTCAGGTGCTTCGACCGACGCAAAAACGTCTACAGTCGATTCAGGCGTTGGTTAAGATTTTTTCTAAATAACGCAAGTGCGGGTCAACCATTTCCGAAAACCAAGCGCCCGACGCCGACGTAGGAACGCCATTTGTCGAACTTAAAAGAATTGGAAAAATACACTTCTTCCTCGATCGGTGGTCGGACAATTTTCGTAAACCCAATATCCAGGGTAGGCTGTCAACACATAATCCAATGCTTGAGAGAGCGACACATTATCCAACTGTCCTGACATGGGCGGCAGGGAGGAGGGCACCCGTTTTCGTGAGGTCTCCTGCCCCGTGCCTGCCATCATGATTTTGTGTTCACTCATAAACGCTTGCACCTCGGGCGCGTGTAGAATTGCTTCCAGAGCTTCCCCCCGATCCCGACTATCATGGAACACTATATGGTTAATTTTTACTGACAAAAGGTCTTGTGCAATGTCGCTTTCGACCATTCGAACGATCCCATCCCGCTCTTGAGTTACGTGCATTTTATGATCGCTTGCGAACATCTCTCCGAGCGTCTTAGTGACAGGAGCGCCCCAATTGTCCAGGGTGACACGAACATTCCGAATGTGCGGCTGTGGCTGCTGCGTGTCGCAAGTGCCGGAGTATTCCAATGAACCTGAAACGCGGGCTTGTAAAAGGATATGCGATATTAGTAGATGAGCTACTCTCGCATTAGCATCTTGTTCTTGTCCAAAGCAAATAGCGATCAGAATGAAAACTATACATATTTTAGATCTCCACATAACCAACTCCTAGCATTCTTAGTCAACTCGTTACCTCCGTGAAGAACCATCGTAACGCTATGGCTGTGTTCGCTTCTGTCAATCCAACTGATATTTTGCGTGCGCTTCTTCTGGAGTCAAAACTCTTAAACGTGGCGGGCCGCCACCTTGCATTTCACTTTGAGGAAAGGTTCTCTCCCAAAAACGTCCATCGTCTGGATCTTGAAAAAGTGTCTCCCAATCTCCCACCTGCTTACTAGCAGCAACCTTCCGAAGATGGTTCTGGGTGAGCCATAGGATTCGTTCACAGGTTGCATCGCAACGTACCCGACCGTCTGCGTCAACCCAAGTTCCGACAAGCTCTATTTCTGACGAGTGAAGCTTCATAGATGACATTTTACTGAACCACCCTGATTGTCGCAGTAGGGGGGATTGGTCCATTCGGAATTACGTACTCTACCGCACCACCGGATGTCTGGCCTCCTCCAACGAAACCCGGATTTGATCGAAGAATAGGCGAGGCCAGCCCTTCTGATGGAGTCGGGAACTCAATAACTTGAAATCCTGTTGGACTTTCTGGGATACCCAGCTTAGTAGCAATTTGCTGTGCGCTCAGCCCCTCTAATTCAGCTGCATCGGTAACAAAAACGTCCGCTGCTCCAGGGGCGCCCAATGTGGTCGCGTTAATTCCGTTTGGGATTACGCGCGCAAGAGTCGTTGGCAGTACCGTATCCGCGGTGCTCGCACCCACTCCTGCCGCCGCAGACTCTATTGCACCCGCTACGCCTATGATTAGTGATCCTTCCTGGAGACTCTCGTCGATCAGCGGAGGATCATACGGAGCTGATCCCCATGCGTATAGCGCATACTGCGTACCGGTCTCGTGATCAGTAATAGCCTTAATTTGTAGGAGTATCTTATACGGCACAGCATTGGCAGCACCGAAACCTACTAGTATTGGGGAGGAAATCGGGGAGGCTGAGGAGCCTATGCCGCCGCCGAGGTTCGAGTTCGGATCATTCGGTCCGCCAACATCTGTTTGGCTCATTCGGGCTGCCGTTGCCAGCATTCCGTCGGCATCTGGGTCGAAACTTGCGTCGTGATATACAGAGCCATAGCAGGGGTTGAACCCACCTGGACACGAGTGGAAGCCGCCGGTTGGAACAGCCCACAATCCGCTTGGGTCAACCGAACTGTTCGGGTTAGTAGCGTAAGCATATTGATTCCATCCCGCTCCAGCCGGGTCGGGTGAAAGCCAGCGGCCAATCATCGACAATTCCCGGTTCGGTGTGTCCCACACCACAGGCGTCGTTGTGCCAGGAGCAAAGTTTCCCGTCAATCCAGCGAAGACTTCGTTCTGAGCGACGTTGGAACCGAATATATCGTAAAGCTCACCGTATGGACTGTACGCTTGGTCGGTCGCGATTGCATGGGTGCCGAGGTCTGAGTCAATCCTTGCATTGCCAAGCCAATCCGCATGCAAGTAGTCATAAGCGGTGCTATTTCCGTATATCAGTACTCTTCCACCGCCCGGAGCGGGCCAATAAGCCCACGAGGGAGAAGTTCCCGTCATCAACGCGGTTTCACCAAGTTGAGTGATCCAGCGTTGTCTCCATGTAGTTCCGATGCTCTGTTCTACAATTCGTCCGAAGGCGTCGTATATCGCGCACCTGCCGCTAGTGCCACATGTAGGTGTGCCGGAGGTGGCCGTCCACTTTAGTTTTGAAAATTCGTTCCATCCGTAGACATTGTTACCGTCGCCAGTGACATCGCCGTTCGTGTCGTATGTGCAACCATTGCAGTGGTTGTTCGAGGTGTTATATACGGGAGTCCACGTGGTCCCGATCCTGCCGGTGATGCTCGCCAACTTTGACAGGTTATCGTAGTTGTCATAACTAAACGTCTGTCCCCATTGACCGGAGCCGCAGTCAACTCCAAGGAGACGGGCCCAGTCGTCATAGCCCTTTCCACCCGGTAGCGTCGAATTGAAGTTACAGGTCTGTGTTCCGCCAGAATTGAAACCGTCAACAATGGCCAAATTATTTAGAGTGCCATTGGTGTTCCAGTTCAAAGTTCCAACCATTGTTTTCGGCGTGGTCCCTACCTGAAATGTGAACGTCTTCATTCGGCCTGCGCTGTCATACGTGTACAGGTCCTTATCAGTGCCGGTAAGGTCAATTTCAATTGGCTGCCCAGCCGGGTTGTACATAGCATTGGGTGGCTTCGGTCCTGCTACAAGCGCCTGACCGGTCGTGGTGTCGGTTATGGAGTCCCACCGCCCCTCGCCATCGAGGGTGTAGGTGACCGTGTATAGATTCGGACTTGCCAATTGCAGGCTTTTTACTTTCCCATTCTCAAAGAATTTGGCGATCGAGTGATAGTACTGGCTGGAGTGTGGCGTCATCTCCCACATGTCAGTTATCTGACCATCTTGATCGTAAGAGAACCACTCGTCAGTAATGAGCGTTCCGCTCGAACAGGAATCCGTTGCAGCTTCAACCATGCGTCCAAGAGAATTGATAGGTGTGCTCACACCCGAAGGAATCGAACCGCTGTAGCCAGTCGAATTATCGTAGTAGAAGTGGCGGCAAGTGGTGCCGTTCGCGTTGACGCCGGTTGCGCGGCCCAATGAATCATAGGCATAGCAGACCAAGTTCCCGTTGGGGTCTTTGCTGGCCGCAACTCGCCCTGTAGCTCCTTGATATCCGGTTGGGCACGACGAGTACGAATCATAGTAGAAGTTCCACGTCCCCGGAACCCAGTTTCCAGAAACCAGTGCCCCGGTTTCAGGGATTACCTTTTGCGTGATCCGTCCCATTGCGTCGGCAGTTGTGGAACGCGTTTGTGATCCGCGAGTTACTGTGGTAGTGCTGCTGCCCGCAGCATATGTGTATGCATACGACGTGGTGAGGCCATTGGCGGTGCCAGTGTTCTGACCACAAGCTGTGGTTGAACCGTTTCCAATGGCGCATGATTTCGTTAACCGCCCAAGTCCGTCATATTCTTTTTGGAATTGCTTGTTGTTTTCACCCGAAGGAGACGGACTGAGGACAGTGAGCACGTCATTTTGCGGATAGGTCTTGGTCACTACTCCGCCCCCGCCGTCTGTAATCGTGTACGGTCTACCTAGCGCATCAATCAGGCTTGTGGTTGTCGCTGAGGAGAACGAGCATTGACTCGCGGAGGTTGTTGAGCACGGCAACGTACTTTGAATCTGTCGGTAAGTGCCGCTCCAACCATATTGCTTCGAAGTTGTATCGTAATTCGCTGCTGAAGGAGACTGCTTGGTTTGTGTATTCGTGCTGCGCCCATAACCATCTATCGTTCCAGTTATGTTCTGAGTTGAGTTGCCGGAGTTAAAAGCAAAACTGCTATTCAGTGTTGTCGGCGAGAAACCGGAGGGATAAGTCTTATTAACGACATTACCCAAGGGATCAGTTGCCGACTGCGGCCGCCAGAAGGGGTCAACCGTACCTCCACTGCAACCTGTTCCTGTCGTGTAGCAATAGGTGGTAGTGTTTCCACTTGCATCCTTGTCGCTGAGCTTTACTCCGCCTAGACCATTCCATGTACTATATGTTGTGAGCCCTCCCTTTGAAATCGAGGTGGGAAAGGGATAATTCGTGCAGCTTAAGCACTCGTAGTACTTGCTGGAGTCGTACTGGTACGTCGTCGGATTGTTTGCCAAGTCATAAATTACACTTGGCGTTCCGTTAGGGTTGTATACGTTTGGTGTGCTATTGCTCAGCCACGCGGAGCCGTTCCACACGTAGGCTGTGAGTAGGCTCCCCTTTGAGTCGTAGCCAAAACGTTTCTCGCTTATGGTGTGAGAGGCACCGTCCACGGTCTTGACATCGCAAGGCCTGTTATTGATGTAATTCCCAATCGAGACACAGGTTGAGCCGTTCCACGTTCCGTAGGTTGTTGTGGTCTTTAATGTTGGAGAGGATGCCCCAAAATCGTAGTTGGCAACAGATGTCGTATTTCCATAAGAGTCGAACATTGTCTGAACACGTGAGCTCGTCGCCATCGAACCTAACGTTGTGTATACGTCCTGCTCGGTAATTGGCCAAGAATATCCTGGCGATGCAGCGCAGCCCGGAGGTGTGGTGCCGTTATAGCAAATCGTCTTAGCAGAAAGAAGCGTATACGCCGGTGCGCTTACCGTGCCCGTGTTTTGATAAGTGGTCACAGTTTGCAGGACAGAAGACCCAAAGTAATCTTCAGATGATTGAGAATTGATGTGATTGAACGTATAAACAGTCTTGTTCATGCCCGGGTCGAGAATTTGAGTTCCGCCCGTAACGAATGAGTATTGCCATGTACCATCTGACGTAGTTCGAGTCAAACTTCCATTACTTGGATGTCCCGCAATCCCAGTTGTCAAATTGCAGTCGTAGCACCACGGCTGACCATATGTGTACGAAATCGTTCCACCTGCTCGTGTGGTAAAACTTGCAAGCCGTCCGGTCGTAGTCCCGGCACCACCGGGTCCTTGTTCCGGCGTGAACGTCATAGAGGTCCCGTCGGGAAAGGAAGTGGTCGTAATGAAGTCTATAGATAGTGGTTGTCCACCGGGAGTCTCGTAACAAGCCGATCCACTGTTACACGAGGTGGTGAAATTACGACTTGCTGAAAGTGATGACGGAATAGAGGATTGAATAGATTGATTGTTGTTGGATGTGTCTTGCCACGTTGCCGTCCATGTTTTTGGATAATTGACGTTCTGAGAAGAGTATGTGAGAACCTGAATACCCAAAGTATCCGTTTGACCGTAGTTGGAAATTGTGTTTCCGTAGGGGTCATATTCTGGTGTGCTTCCGGTGCCACTCGACACGTAATCCCCGGAAGCATTCCATACGGTTGCATTAAATGTGTCGGTTAACCCTCCCGATACAAAAGCAACGTATGCAGTAAGTCCAGAACCATCTATAGCTGTACCGATCATCGAAGTCGGCCCGGCAGCACTACAACTGTAAACGGTTCCTCCGAAAAAATGAGTGCTGCCATCTGGTGTGGTGATATACCAATCCGCGTAATACGCTCCTTGTGGACCACCGCCGCAAGCCGTGGGAGCTTTATAGGAAAAAGATACGGAAGTACCGCTCCCGCCAACCAAGGTCCTTATCGGCGAACCGCTTCCCGCCGGATAACTCCAAATCAAATCAGTTGGGCCCGTGGGTTGAATCCCTCCGCCAACACAGACCCAATAACTAGAATTCCTCTGCCCCGCTGGATAGCATCCAGAGTCCATGTAAGCGGAAACCGCGTATGGAATCGCTCCCTGCTTTGTGATAAATGGAATCTTGACTCGCGGAACGAGACTAACGAGGTCAATGACATCGGTTCCGTGGTCGTCATAGGCGCTCAGGGGCGGCAAGCCCATTGACTCGTAGTTGAATGTTTGGGCTGTGAGGTTCAGCCCTCCCACCAACGCACTGACCACAACGACTAAAGGAGCGACTAATTGCTTAATACTGGGTTTCATTTGCCTCTCCTATCCGCAGGCATTTGTCGATAGCGGGAGAATGTGCGTTCCGCCGAACACACACGAACGAGTCCAATGGGGAAGCAGCGTCAGAATCATTGACGGAACTAAGAATCCGTCGCCCACAAGGCCGAATCCTGGCGCTGATTGCGAAAGACGCTACGCTCCCCAGCCTGTGGATGTCAATTGAAAAGTTGATGAATTTTCGTAGTAACTCTGGCCTCTGTCGTGCCCGCTCGCTCGTCCAAGCATTCTTCCGACATGACGTTCTCTTGACAGCCCAGCCCCAATGCATTTGACACCGTGTTGCCTAATTAAGTTGTCCAGTCGCGTATTCACACCAACAATTTTCGCGGCCTTTAGCTTCCTTGACGACGATCCGATGTGTTCTAACCCCCAGGCCCATACATCGGAACCGATGTAAGCGGTTGTTGTTTTCACCGCGTGTCCACAGTGAATGTGCGATGTAGCTTTCCAGACAGGACGCAGTCTCTCACTGCTTTCCGGGCTGCTGCGTTGATCGCTTTGCGAACTAGTTTCTCAATCGACTTTGAAAATTCCCAGTCGCGGAGTCCAGCGCTCCTTGGCCCGCAGATGCGAACGATGAATTCGGTATGGGTTACGCGGTTTGACACTGCGATTCGCCACTGTACTATCGTACAGTATTGAAAGTTAGGATAGTGCAATCATCCCCTGATGGCAAGGGGAAAGGCTAAGAATCCTCAGAACGTTCGCTTTGGCAAAAGGATCGGAGCATTGCGGAAGGAACGAAAATGGACGTTTGTTTACTTCGCGGAAGTGACCGGACTGAATGAATCGTTCCTTGTTCGTCTTGAGCATGGTGGAGCAGAGCCATGCCTCAACACACAACACATCCTCGCAAGGTCCTTCAACATGACAATTTCAGAACTGATGCAAGGGCTTTAAACACCAACGACACACACTCTTACCGCTGCACGTCGCACTCAGCCGAGTACGTCAGGAGTTCGGCACCCGCCGCCGCGAAATACATCTCCCAAAAACGTTTGATTGTCATCCAGGCATGCGGTGTAAGGCCCACGGTCGATGCTCCGTAGATGTGTATTCGATAGTGAGGCAGTGGAACAACGAGACCATGCGCCTTCGCCTGTTCGAGCATCCGCTCCGGTCCGATGTCGAGTAAGGTGGGCATGGGAAATTCGCGCGTCTCATTGATCATGTCCGAAAATACCCAGATGGTTTTCGTTTGCACATTAGGAGAGCCACTAGGACTCGACTCGCATAACGTCTGCACATGCCAGAGGCCTCCGAATATGTCAGTGCCCGACGCCGTCGGGGCTAACTGTTTCGCCGCCGCGGACAATCTCCGGCTGCCATAGTGGATGCCTGCGAGGAAAGTGGCTTTCTCAAGATATTCCTGAGAGGCCACGTATTGAAGGAAACAGCGATCAAGATGGAACTGACCCGTTTACGTCACGATCTGGGAGATGCACTGCAAGCAATCGGAGCGCCATATTCGGCCGAACATTTCCTGCCGTTCGCAAGTCATGGAGCAAAAAGATACTACCTGGCGGGGAATTACCGCTTGGTCCACATCCCGCATGTTCAGTTGGCGAACGCCGGATTGTGGGTGAGCGCATAAGATGAAAGTTGGACCCCAAATAACGAAAGTTGTGCCTCCACAAGGTGAAAGTTTAGAACTTGATAAAGTGAAAGTTGTCCGAAGAGCTTAATCTGAGTAATCGTAGGCTATCCTACAGAGCAAAGTGGTTCCAGTCAGCTTTTTGTTGAGAGGTTCAGTCAGTCGTCAGCAGTCCAAAGGGCGTATCGCGAAGAAGGGAACGGTACGCCCTGCATGGGCGCCTCGATGAAGGTGTGACGATCCTTCCCGATCAGCATAGCGGGACGAAGTTGAAAGTTTCGAGTCAAAGCGCGTGGCTGCCGGAGGTTCTTGCTTGCGCCGTTGAGTCTTTAGGGAACGATAACGTCTTATCATTCACTATCCGAAGCGGCCAATGCGCGCAACAACATTCAGTTCCATAACCTCTTTTATGGGAGGTAATCCGCATCCTGATAAGATGTAGGTCTGGGTTGCAGCGGAAGGACAACTCTTGGCTACAGAGGCTGCCGACGAGAGTCTCCCCTTCTCATCGTATCGGGAAAATCGCTGTCTAAAGCGGTTTTATTTTTGGGAAGATCATAACAATCACATCGAGTTTGCTCCAAGCGAGGATCTGTCCGCACAAATGGTAGCAGCCGAAGTGGCCCGATTGTCTGCAACTGACACCTGCCGTTTCTGCGATACGCCGCTATCGAGGCGGATTGAGTTTGAAGATCGCTCAGACACGTTGTGAACGATTCACTTCACAGGAAGCAGATTGGAAATTCAGTGCGTCTGTTTGTGGTCATTGTGGTTGGTGGTGGGCAGATCACGAAGACCACACTAACTTTAGCGGCAAGCACGAAACACACTGGCTTTCCAACACCTACTATGAAGGAATCCTGAGACGATTTGACGCTTCGAGTAAGAGTGTACCTATCGAGGAACTCCGTCGTTTCATCAGTACGCATCCAACTGCTACCACATCTCTTCATCATGCAGTCTTCGAGAAGCTCGTCGCATCTGTCTATCACGACCTTTTTAACTGTGAAGTCCGGCAGGTCGGTGGTCCAGGTGACAATGGCGTTGATCTCTGGATGATACAGGCGGACCAACCGTGTTTAATTCAGTGCAAACGACGTCAGAACGACTCGGCCATTCAAGGGGTTGAAGCCGTTCGCGAGCTGGTCGGCGCGATCATATTTGCGGGAACTCAGAGAGGTCACCTTGTTACAAATGCTAGACGCTTTTCCGGTCCCGCCCAAAGAGCCGCGGGTTCAAAGGCTCTTGTGGAAACGAATATTGAGATTACATTGATTAACCGTGAGGACTTGTTGAGAATGTTGCAGATCGCGAATGGTCGCCTTGAGGCTTATTGGGCAGACCTCCTGAAGCAGGCAATGCTGAAAGCACAACAGGGGAAGCCGAAGTACCGCTCGCCTCCCGTCCCCTACATTTGGAATCGAAGGAAGAAATCAAACCCATTGGGTGGGCCCAGTCAGGAACCAAGGAAGCGTCAGGGCTAATTTGGAAGTCGGTCTTCAAGCGGGCGCACCTCTGCCGCTGGACTAGTCGAACGCACTCGGCATATACAAGAGTAGCCATCCTACAGGTGACAGTTAATCGCGATCGTGTGTTTTATCGAGTTAGGAGTCAATGCGGGAACTCGTTCCAGCCTGGCCACCAATGGTCTCTGGGTCGAGCAGCACTGTGCGCAGACCTTCGGATGCGGCGTAGACCGAGGCCGCGAGCCCAGCTGGGCCAGCCCCCACGATGGCCACGTCGTAGAGCCCAGGTTCCGGCGTGGTC